>Ga0105240_10000081_pt1 | contig 195355 bp, 259 predicted proteins | sample KBSC54metaG_FD_80426 | JGI IMG/M metagenome (GOLD analysis project Ga0105240, IMG submission 80426) | Corn rhizosphere microbial communities from Kellogg Biological Station, Michigan, USA - KBS C5-4 metaG | ecosystem: Host-associated > Plants > Roots > Rhizosphere > Soil | place: Michigan...
CCTGCTCATGCAGGTCATCTCTCCTCCGAAGGTGAAGGTGCCACCGTCGGGCCTCGTGGTTCCGGGATGACCCCGAGCCATCGTCTGAAGGTGCTCGCAGCGGAGTGGCACGGATGCACCCGCTGCGGGCTCCACGAGATGCGCAACGGCCCGAACATCTTCTTCAGTCACGGCGCGACCCCTGCGAAGTACCTCATCGTCGGCTCAGTGCCGACCGACAGCGACGAGATCTTCAACGGTCTCTTTTCTGGTGATGAAGGTGACCTCCTCTTCGCACTGCTGAAGGAGGTCGGCATCTCCCTGGAGGAATGCCACTTCACGTACTCCGTGTCGTGTCGCCCGAAGGTCTTCATCCCGGCGACCGACACCGAAGACGAACGTGTCGAAGGAAGAGCTCCCGGCAAGGATGAAGTCGTGGCGTGTCGGCCACGCCTCTACGAGATCCTCTACCAGGTCGACCCGCGCGCCATCATCACCTTGGGCGAAGTCGCCACGAAGTCGATGGTACGTGGGCGTCTCCCCAAGTTCTCGGAGGTGGTCGGCAAGCAGTTCGTGTCGATGCTTCCGGCAGCCACTCCCGAAGATCATGCCGATGGGAACGTTCGGGGAAAGGGTCGGCACCACGACCTGACGTACCCGGTGTTCGCAGTCCCCGACATGTCCGCCATCATCAACAACCCGAGCACGGCTGCGCATGGTCCGCACAACGTTGCGATGAGGACCCTGCTCCGAGCTCATGACACCGCAGAGTTCGTGTTGCAGAACGAACACGCCACCATGAGAGGTTCCTGATGTCCAAGCAATCCCTGTACGCCGCACAGTCCGCCTACGAGAGCTCGCTCGCCACGTACGAGGCCTTCCGCACCCAGAATGCGGATGTCCTCGACGAGCACGATCACCTCGCGGTCAGCCTGAACGAGTCCCTCGAAGTCCTGAAGAACGAGCTGCGAGACAACGCCGCCACGATCGGAAAGAAGTTCGGCTCGTTCTCGATCTCGGTGCCGCGCATCTACGACGTGGAAGCTCTTCGCAGGAGCCTCGGCAAGAAGGCCGACCCGTACGTGAAGGTCGTCGAGAGCGTCGACAGCAAGAAGTTCGAGGAAGCCGTCGAGAAGGGTCTCGTCGACCGTTCGGTCGAAGAGGTCGTCGTCGGGCAAGGCACTCCCCGCATCTCCGGTGGCCCGAAGCCGCCGTCGATTTTCCAGCGGTGAGCTTCGAGATCATCCAGTTGGTCGAAGTGTGGGACGTCGAGGGAGAGCCCGTCGAAGAGCTCAGCTCGAAGTCCTACTTGACCGAGAAAGACCTGTACATGTCCGCCGACAAGTTCGCCTCGCTGACCGCTGGCAACAAGCTCGCTCGTGTTCGCCGTGAGATCTCCGAGAGCATCGGAGGGCCCGGCTACAGCTCGATCCGGGTCTCGACCAGCATCGAAGTCGCCTGCGACCAGCACGAGGCCTCCATCAAGGCCGCCGCAGAAGCAACGATCGCCGAGTGCACCATCCTCAACGAGGAAGCGATCCTGAAGGCCTACGACGGCCTGAAGGCGCACCGCAAGACCCTGGGCCTCGAATGAACTCGGGGTACAAGGGTTCTCGCGTCGGCATCACGAAGACCACGATCGAGAACACCACGCTGGTGTACGAGGTTCAGTTCGTCGACGAAGATGGTGTTGTGCACGGCATCATGCGGCACGGCGTCCCTCTCGACAACGAGTCCGAGATCAGCATCAAGACCAACGAGCTCCTGGACGTCCTTCGCAAGCGCGCTGAGGCCTTCCACTTCGCGTCGCCTGCGAGCGGCGTCCTACCCTCAGCGATCGGAGGACCGCGTGGAATCGCAGAGTCCCTGGGAAATACCGGCCAGACGCCTGATGAGCCTGAAGGAACTCAAGGGTAACGTCGACGCCGACGCCGCCCTTCACCTTCCGGATCTCATCTACGACGTCAGCAGCGACGACCACAGCATCCGCTTCGAGCCCATCCCGCTCTCCACGCTTCTCGGCGAGGAAGAGCAGGATGTGGTCGGGGCCACGATCGAGCGCGATCGAAACGCAGAGGGTAGGCGCGAGGACAAGTACATCTTCACGCGCTGGAGCCGCTCGCAACTTCTTTCCCTACTGGGGACGAAGGAGAAGTGGTTCAGCTTCGTCGGGCTCGACCGTCAAGCCGATGAGCTCAACGCACGCCTGCACGGGATGAGTGGCCACAACCTCCGGACGCAGAGTGCCGTCGAGGACAGTTTCCCCGTGAAGCTCATCCGCGGCCTGGTGAGCCGAGAGTACGCCGACATCCCGAACACCGAGATCATGAAGGCGGTAGTCGACACCGTTCCCGAGACCTCGATGGCGCTTCGTCATGCCAGTGGCATCACGGACCGTGCCTTCTACGCGTACATCATCTCGCCGACCCCCATCACGATCCCCAACACGAAGTTCTTCGCGTACCCGGGAGCTGTCGTGAAGAACAGCGAGGTCGGCTACACCTCCCTGTGGGTGATCCCGTCGCTCGTCGTTCGTGCCTACGGGGTGCCGATCGTCATCGAGAGCCAGGCCGTGCTGCGGCGAATCCATCGCGGCAAGGTCGACCTCCCCACCAAGTTCAAGGAGGCCTTCGAGAAGTGCGCAGCCTCCTGGACCGACATGGCGTCGAAGATCCCGGTGCTCGCCTCGAAGTCCTACTTGAACGAAGACGATGCTGTGGCCGCCATGGAGCGCCTCCTCTCCTCGTGCCTGTCCAGGAAGGACTTCATCGACCTGTGCCGAGACACCTACCGCTCCCAGACCCGACTGCACACCGCGCTCGACATCTTCGAGTCGATCACCGAGGCGTGTGCCTCGTACACCAACCGCGACGAGAGCTATGAGGTAGGTGCCATCGCCGGCGCCGTCCTCTACCGCCTCGTCTTCTAGCCGCTGCCGCCTGTGCCATGCGTGACGTGACCATCACTACAGGTGGTGGTGCTCACGAAGGCCTTGCGGTGAGCGGTGGTCATCAACAAGATGCCCTTCCCAAAAAACGGAGGCCTGTGAGTGTCAACGATCGCTCTTGAGCTCATCGCCGCCATGATCAAGGTCGGCGACATCGGCCCGATTCACCGCGGAGAGTTCCGCAAGGAGCACTGCACAGACGCTGGATCGGAGTCGCTGTTCGACTTCCTTTCGCACTACCGACAGATCACCGACGGCCAGGGGCATGTCCCTGCGATGTCCGTCATCAAGGATCGCTTCCAGCACATCAACCTGCCGGAGACCGCAGAGGTCATCGACCTGCCTGCTCTCGTGTACGAGGCTCGGTCCTACCGTACGAAGCTGAGCATCCAGGCTCTCACCGAGAAGATGGTCGCAGCCATGGATGCCGTCGACCCCATCGGCGAGCTTCGCATCGTTAGAGCCGAGTTCGACGAGATCATGAAGGACGCGGGGTCGAGCCGCGACATGGACTTCCACGAGTCCGCCTTCGAGATCCTGGAGGACTACAGCAACAAGACGATCCTCAAGCAGGGCCTCCCGTGGCCGTGGAAGGGGTTGAACGACTCCACCCAGGGCCTGCACGCCGGAGAGTTCTACATCATCTCGGGACGCCCGAAGTCGAGGAAGACCTTCGTCGCCCTCTACATCGCGGCGTACATGATGCGTTACCACAAGCTGCGCATCTTGTTCATCTCGCCCGAGATGCCTCCGCGACAGATCATGTTGCGGTTCATGGCCTTCCTCGCGGAGGTCCACTACAGCCAGTTCAAGAAGGGCGAGCTGGATGCGTTCGAGGAGCAGCAGCTCTTCGACATCATCGGCATGTTCTTGGACGAGCTGCAAGGCTCGCTCGACCCCGAGTTCACGTCCTACACGGACGAGCCTTCTGCGATCCAGGCTCCGGGCAGCCAGGGCGCGTTCATCGTCACGAAAGCCACCGGACAACCGGTGACGTTCATCGAGGCGAAGATCAAGGAGCACCGCCCGCACGTCGTCATCGTCGACTCGTTCTACCGCCTCGGCGTGTCCGGAGGTCAGAAGTATGACTCGGACTGGAAAGCTCTGACGTCCGTCAGCCGTCTGCTGAAGGACATGGCGATGGAGCACGAAGTCGCGCTCATCGGAACGCACCAGCTCAACCGCGACGCGGAAGAGAAGGTCGGAACGCTGGCCAACCTCGGGTACTCGGACGCCATCGCGCAGGACTGCGACATGGCTCTCCGGGTCATCACGGCGAAGCGGAAGGGCGGAGATCGCTCCGCTCTGTACGTCCTCGGTGGTCGTGAAACCGAATGCGAGGGTGTCATCATCCACAACGAGCCCTGCAACAACTTCGGGGAGATCGAGCCGATCCTCCCAGGCACCAAGAAGAAGTTGTTGTCGATGCTCGCCTCGGAAGAGGATGCAGAAGCAACGGCCGAGAAGGAAGCTGCGGACGCAGAGGCTGCGAAGCGCGGACAGCCGAAGAACTTCGGGAATCGTGCGAACAGCGCGATGAAGAACAAGTTGGCGAACGCGAACCCGGGGCTCAGCTCCGTCGAGCTCATCCGTCCCGAAGACCTCGGGGAAGAGGAGGCGGATGGCGCAGAGCATTGAGGAGGTCCTGCGTCAGCTAGCTCCGCAGTCCCTCATCGGCGCGGTTCTCTCGACCAACTACGTGATGGTCCGCTGCCCGTTCCACGGCGGCGGTCTTGAGCGTACGCCGTCGTGCTCGGTGTCCCGAGTGAAGCCCGTCTTCTTCTGCCATGGATGCAGCGTCGGCGGAAACATCGGGAAGTTCCTGCGTCAGGTAGGGGCTCCGTCAGATGTCGCGAAGTCGATGGTCGAGAAGATCGCCTACGACTACAGCGAGTACGGAGACGGCAAGAACGCCCACTCCATCTTCACGGGAGCGAATCCCTACCGAGGGAAGTTCATCCTGGATGACGAGATCCTGGATGGATGGCGTCTGCGTCCAGAATCCCTCTACCGGGCGGGCTTCAAGGAGCGTACGCTCCGGCACTTCGAGGTCGGGGTCGACCACACGATGGCCCGTGTGACCTTCCCCCTTCGCAACCTGTACGGTGAGCTCGTTGGCGTATCCGGCCGCACGATGGTCAAGGACCTCGAACCTCGGTACAAAATCTACTCCGAGAAGGACCTGGCTCGGTTCGGCGTCAGTCCGAACTACTCCATGGCGTCTATCAAGGGTGCGCTCCTCTGGCATGCCCACCTCATCTTCCCGATCTGCTTTCGGGATCGCTCCCCCATCATCGTGTGCGAGGGCTTCAAGGCCGCGATGTGGGTCTGGCAGATGGGGCACCACAACGTCGTCGCCCTCGTCGGCGCGCACTTGACCAAGCTCCAGGCGGAGCTCCTCGCCCGTACTGCGAGCGAGGTCACGCTCTTCCTCGACAACAACGAAGCAGGACACAAAGGAACGCACGCAGCAGGAAAGCTACTCGTCAACAAGAACATCGTGAAAGTCGCTAAGTACCCCGACCTGAGACAGCAGGCCGATCAACTTCAAGAAGCAGAGATCCAGTCCGCACTAAGCAACGCTCCGTACTACGTGAAGTGGAAATCAGAGAACAAGGAAAAGAGAACATCATGAGCACCAACAGCTTTCAGCCCCGCATGCGCGGTCATCAGCCCCAGTCCCGGTTCGCCAACTCGGCGAAGGCGGCGAAGGCAGCCTCGGCCCGCACGCAGTTCAAGCGCCCCGATGGCGCGTTCGATCGTCTCGTGCTCGGCTCCACGCCGATCTGGGTGCGGCTGAACCCGGACCAGCTCTACGAGCAGCTCCTCTACAGCCGTGAGGAGAAGAAGCTCATCGAGACGAAGATCCCGACGAAGGAGAACCCGACGCCGGAGTACACGGCCCGTCCCTGGTACGAGTACACCGGGCACTACGTCGTGGCGCGCAAGCGTCCGTTCATCTGCTCGTCCGGCCCGGGCCGTGACCAGCCGTGCCGAGGCTGTGCGATCCGCGCGAAGTTCTACGACATCCTGCGCGATCAGGAGAAGGCGACGTCCGTGAAGGACGAGGAGAAGCGGAAGCACCCGCCGATCCAGGCCAGCACGCGCTACGGCATGGCCTGCACGTGCGTCGAGAAGATCTTCGAGATGCCGGTGATGAAGGACGGCAAGCCCCGCAAGGGCAAGAACGGCCAGGACATCACCTCGTTCATGCCGGCTCCGCTCAGCGGCGTGCCGATCACGAAGCAGGGCTCGATGCCCTTCGAGTTCGGGCGCAACTTCCACTGGAGCTTCGGCCCCGTTCACCTCGCGCAGCTCGCGGAGATGGACATGGACCTCTGGAACTCCTGCGCGAACTGCAAGAGCGATCTCATGACGACGGAGATGCACTGTGCCGAGTGCAACGCCGTCACCTTCGAGATCCCCGAGGGCGTCACGGGCTCGGATCTGCGCGCTCTCCGCGAGCAGCCGATCAAGTGCAACGCATGCGGCACCGAGGGGAACTGCCTCCCGGTCATCCTGTGCACGGGCTGCGACACCCCGGAGGAGGGCTCGATCCTCAAGTTCGACCTGCGCCTCAAGACGGTGCCGATCGACGACAAGAAGTCGGACCTGAAGCTGGAGGACTTCCGCGTCCCCAACTACGTCACCATCTTCAAGCAGAACCCGACCTGGGCCGAGCGCATCTCGGAGCTCGTGATGAGCCCGCTCGACATCGTCACGATCCTCGCGCCGGACAGCATCGATCAGCAGGCCTGGACGCTGCCGGACGATCTCAAGGCCGTCGACGCCGGCTACCACCTCAAGGAGAAGGCGAGCCAGCCCTACGGCAGCGACGAGGGCGACGCGGATCAGATGTCCTTCAGCGACGACACGTCGAGCTGAGCTGACGAGGCATGCCCAGACTTCGTCTGCTGCCCCCGGTAGAGGAAGTCCGGTCGTGGGAGGCATGTATCCCCGTGTTGCATCTTCTGATGCAGCGCGGGGGTACTATCGCCATCGACACCGAGACGACCGGCCTGAAGATCATGGAGGATCGCATCCTCTTCTGGTCGATGGCTACCGAGGACAATCGGTGGTGCTTTCCAGCGGAGTTCATCTACGCGTTCGAGCGCCTGTTCGCCCGCACCGACATCAGTTGGTGTATGGCAAACGCGAAGTACGACCTGCACATGCTTCGCAACGCCGGCATCGTGATCGCTGGCAAGGTCCTCGACATCATCGTCATGGACGCGATGATGGACGACACCCGCCCGCACGGTCTCAAGGACCAGGCGTGGTTGTCGTACGAAGCGAAGTGGGGTGAGTTCAAGGAGCTCTTCCTCGACCCGCTCGTCGTAGGTCAGAAGCTCGGCCTCGACAAGAACGCGTTCCGCGACTTCAAGAAGATGACGGGAGGCGACAAGCTCCTGTACGTCTACCAGCAGGCTCCGCAGTTGCTGGTCGACTATGCGAGCTGCGACGCCTACTTCACCTTCCTCCTGCATCAGGACCTCTCGAACCAGCTTGCAAGCGAGCTGCTGCCCGTGGAGATCGCTCCCGGCTTCGAGACCCTGTACGACTACTTCCAGGTCCTGGAAGTTCCGATGACCCGCACGCTCTGGAACCTGGAGCGCCGTGGTGTCCTCGTCGACCTCGACTATGTGAAGAAGATCGATGAGCCCATGCGGAACGGCATCGCTGCCGCAACGCGCGAGCTCCACGACATGATCGGGAGACAGTTCAACCCGAAGTCCTCGGATCAGCTCCGAGACATCCTCTATGGAGGAAACAGCACGTTCAACTTGAAGCCCGTGAAGTACACGAAGGGCGGCAAGAAGGCGGCTGTCGAGGGCACCGACGAGAAGTCCCTCAAGATCCTCATGGAGCGCAGCTCCAACAGCATGGCTGGCAAGTTCATCTTCAAGCTCCTGGAGTTGAAGAAGCTGGTCAAGCTCCACGGCACGTACGTCAAGAACATCGGAGACCACCTCGGCCCCGATGGGCGTATCCACACCCGGTACAACCAGGCCGGCGCTCGAACGTCACGCCTGAGCTCGTCTGACCCGAACATGCAGAACCTGCCGCGCCCCGACCCGAAGAGCGACCCCTACGGCATCCGAGGGATGTTCGTGTCGTCGCCTGGCAAGGACCTGCTGGACGGAGACTACCCGCAGATCGAGTTCCGCGTCGCTGCCGTGCAGGCAGACGAGGAGTCGATGATGGATGCCGTCCGCAAGGGCTGGGACATCCACAACGCCAACACGACGAACATGTTCGGCATCCCGTACGAGGATGTGGCTGCCGCCAAGAAGAAGTCCAAGGCGGAGCTGACCAAGTACGACCTGGAAGTGCTGGCACGTCGTAACGAGTCCAAGACCGTTGGTCTCGGCACCCTCTTCGGTGAGGGCGAGACGAAGATGGCCTTGCAGCTCAACATCTCGAAGGAGCGCGCCGGCGAGCTGAAGAATGCATTCTTCTCCGCCTACCCCAAGATCTACGACAACATCATGTTCTGCCATGGGTACGCCATGGAGAAGGGGCACTCCTTCACGATGTTCGGCCGCATGCGCCGTTTGCATCGTATCGGAAGCCCCTTGAGCAACGGCCGCATCATCGCTCAGGAACAACGTCAGGCGTACAACATGCACGTGCAGGGCAGCGCAGCCGAGCTGATGAAGCTCGCCATGCTGCTCGTCGACAATGACCCTGACTTCAAGAGCCTCGGTGGAGAGCTCCTGCTCACCGTTCACGATGAGCTGGTAGGCGAAGCACCGAAGGACACGTCCAAGGACTGTGCTGAGGTGATGGCGCAGTTGATGGGCAGGCCGATTCAGTGGGGTCCCCTCCAGATGGAGTACCCCGTGCCCATCACGCCCGACATCGGTCGGGCCCACCGTTGGAACGAAGCAAAGTGAGGACAGATGCCGTCGAAAACAGCACAGCGAAAGCAACAGAAGCGAGACACCGAGAAGGCCAAGGCGAAGGTCGCCGAGATGGTGAGCGCCGGCAAGAAGCCGGCGACCCCCAAGAAGAAGGCGGCCGAGAAGAAGGCGCAGATCACGCCGGCCGAGCGCATCGATCAGATCATCGCAGCGACGAACGCGACTCACGAGTCGGTCGTCATTCGGCGAGCGTCGGAGTCCACCACCTCCCACGTGCTGCGCCGTCCCACGGGCATCCCCGACTTGGACATCGCCCTCGCGGGCGGTTTCCCGGGCGGGGCTCTCAGCCTCATCACGGGCCCGGATGGTGCCGGTAAGGACTACATCCTGAACTGCATCATCCGTGAGCTTCAGAAGAACTACGGCGAGGAGATGCGGGTCGCCATCTTCTCAACCGAGTTCCCGTACGACAAGGACTTCGCTCGCGAGAAGTGCGGGGTCAAGGTCGCGGACACCGACGAGGAGATCGCGGAGAAGCAGCTCTCACGCATGCAGCGAGGACAGGCTCCGCTCACGGACGACGAGATCGTCGAGCTCCAGACGCAGGTCGGCAGCATCTACCTCATCCAGGGCATCATCGTGGACCACGGTCTCGATCTCGTTCTGGAGTGCCTCGGTACCGGCATGTTCCAGATGATCGCCATCAACTCCCTCGGCGTCTTCGAGACGCAGGCGAAGGACGACACCGAAAGCGTGTCTGAGCACGCCATCCAGAGCAGCGAAGCTCAGCTCCTTGGACGCTTCATTCCGAAGATGTTCATGATGCTGAACCGGACCACCGAGCTCGGCGGGAGGAACGAGACCACCCTCATCGCGACGAACCAAGTTCGTGCGAATCGTGACCAGGTCCGTATGAAGCCTGGCGTCCCGGTCCCCGCGCACATGAAGTACCAGCCCGGCAGCGGGTCTCGGGCTCTCGCGCACGGCAAGGCCATCGACGTCATGCTCCACAAGGGGCCGGTCATCCTCGACAAGGCCGACGACCCGCCCACGCAGATCGGCAGGACCATCAACTGGGAGCTCACCAAGGGCAAGCTCGGGACTCACGACGGACTGAAGGGGTCGTACGAGTTCTACTACGACTTCGGCGCGGACATCCCCTCCAGCCTCCTCACGGCTGGTGTCCGCTTCGGAATCATCGAGCAGGCCGGTGCCTGGTACTCGTACGAGGACGAGAACGCTGACCTCTCATGGCGTGCGCAGGGCGCCAACGCTGCCCGCACCCCTCTCACGAGGGCTGACATCGCTGCGGCGATCTACCAGAAGATCATCGCTGCGGCGAAGATCTCGTGCAGGTTCGTGTGAAGAAGACGGCGAAGCAGACCGTCCGCGGGTCCCTCCGAGCCACGAAGAAGTTCGTGTCGCAGCTCGGAGGGAGGCCCACGGCCGCGTCAGGGGCTGGTCTGGAGAAAGCCGATGGGCGTGTCCCGGGCAAGTTCCGGATCGAGACGAAGTGCCCTCCCACGGGCAAGTACAGGTTCACGTACGTGGAATGGGCGAAGCTTCGTGCTGCCGCAATCTCCGCGAACGAGATCGCAGTCTTCCACTTGAAGTTGCACGGCATCGAGGTCGTGGTGCTTCGGATGGAGGACTACAACGGGCTCTGGCCCAACAGTCTGGCGACGATGTCAGTCGAGCTGGGCGTGAAGAAGGGCCGCACCTTCTCGAAGGAGGGGTGGGCGTCAGTCCTGACCAAGGCTGACCGTCTCCACTTCGCGATCCAGGACACCCACGGCATCCTGCACCACTTCGTCGCCATGCCCTCCATCACCTTCATCACCACCCTGCCGGAGGACGCATGCTGAGCGCAGTCACGCGAGCAGACCGTTTCCTCATCACGGACACGGAGACCCAGGTCTTCGACTTGGAGAACACGTACGTCGAGTGGGTGGAGAGCCAGCCACAGGACGATCGCCGTGGCCACTTCCACCCATCAGCCGTCGGCATGTGTGGTCGTCGGAACGTCTACGAGTACATCGGGACCCCTCGTGTCCAGGCCGCCAAGGCCGACGACATGGAGATCTTCCGCATCGGACACGCCGTACATCATCTTGTCCAGACCATCCTCGGGGACCTGGACCGAGTGCTTGCGCCGCAGGGCATCGAGTACACCTTCCGACCGGAGGTGCCCTTCGATCCCGAGACGGACACCCTGTACCAGGACCTCGGCATCGGTGGGACTACGGACGGGCTCCTGGAGCTCTACCACGCCAAGGAGGGCTGGACGCAGCGTGGAGTCGTCGAGATCAAGACGATCAAGGACGAGCACTTCAACTCGCTGAGAGCTCCGAAGCCTGACCACCTCATGCAGGCGAACTTGTACGCGTTCCGCTACAACATGCCCATCCTGTGGTTCTGGTACTACAACAAGAACAACAGCCGCCGTAAGGTCTTCCGCAGAGCTGCAAGCGACGAGAGCCTCAACGCCGCCCTCGACCGCTTCATCGTGCAGCGTGGGCATGCAGATGCCGGCACGCTCCCCGATCGCGAGGAGAGCTTCTACATGTGCCCGCGCTGCGAGTACGGGCACATCTGCAAGCCGGACACGCTGGAGCGGGTCCGAAGCCAACAGAAACTCGCGCAGGTCCGCAAGAAAGGGTTCGGTCGGAAATGAGCGACGAAGATGAACTGGAGCTGGAAGAAGAAGTCGAGGAGGAGAACTCGGAGGAGCTTGCTCATCCAGGAGGCCTCAGCTTGGGGCGCACCGCCGTCATCGACGAGGGGAAGGTGCGGCACGCGAAGGAGAAGATCGACAGCCTCCTTCGAGACGTCGAAACGGACCTGGCCCGCCGGGGCATCCCGGAGCCCCCTCGTCCGAAGAACCATCCTGCTGAGCTTGCGGACATGGACACCGCCTTGCTCACGAACGCGGACCTCGGTTCGCTCTACACGCAGTACGTGGCCTACGCCTCGTACATCGGGGATGAGCTCGCCAAGATCGAGGGCATGGAGGAGTCCGCCAAGCGACTTCTACGGGACACCTTCGCTGAGCTGAAGGACGCCGCCTTCGCCAGAAACATGAAGGGTCCCGAGGCAACCTCGGCGGCTGTCAGCGACGAGCTCTACCGAGCTCTCAGCATGGAGCATCTGCGTCTGTACTTCATGAAGGCCATCATGAAGCGGCGCTACCGTGGCTACGTCTCGAAGGCGGCTGCCCTGTCCCGAACCATCGAGCTCCGCAAGCTCGACTTCGAGCAGGTGCGTCGGGATGGCAACATCGGGTTCGGTGGGAAGCGCCCCGCCGTTCCTGGTGGCTTCGGGGCCAAGAAGAAGTGAGCCTTCACGTGAAGGGTGACCTCAGCATCATCACGCTGAACCCGGTCCTGGACGCCCTCCTGACCCACTTCATGTTGGTCTACGGGAACGCGGTTTTCGTGGGGGCGGTCATCGAAGACCCCCAGCCCGTCAGCATCAACCTGCTGTACTCCACGTTCCACGGCAAGAAGGCCTTGACCAACGCCGGGAGGGCCTATAGAGACGCTTTGGCCTCTGCTGTAGCGCGTTCCACGCACGATTGGAAAACGGCACACCGGCTGGTCTATCAGGAAGGTGGAGGGGCTACCTTGCTCCTCGCACTGTACTTCGAGCAGATGAAGAACAAGTCCTGGAAGCCGAACGGAAAGACTGAGAAGGGCGAGCCCACGCAGCCCCACAAGAAGCAAGACTCGTCCAACTACATCAAGATCGCCGAGGACGCCGTGGCCAGAGGCTGTGGAATCGACGACTGCAACAACATCAACCACCTCATCCACAAGGGCGAAGACCCCAAGAGGCCGAGGACCGAGTTGATCTACATCGTGCACCCCTGAAATGAGCAAGACCACCGAGATCGTTGACCTAGCTACGGAGCAGACCTCGTCCAAGTACGGCGTCTGCTACGCGAGCGGGTCCACGTTCAAGCCAACGGGCAAAGGAGCCACGACGTTCGTCGTGGAAAGCGGCAAGAGGCGCCTCGTCAGTCGCACGCTGTGCGTGACGCAGTACTTCAAGTCGCGGTGCCAGCACTGTCCGTTCAGCCAAGGCGAGCTCACCCTCGCCGCAACTGGAGCGGCCGGTGGCTGACGCAAACTGGAGTTTCCTCGACGAGCTCAACGCGTCGGAGCTCGGGCTGATGGCCTGGTACATGAACCCGGGGGCCCACCGCGGGCTTCCGCGGGAAGTGCTCTACGCCATCATTCGAGGCGAGGAAGTCGAACTTCCGGAACGTCACATCGACATCTGGAGGGCGACCATCTTCAAGTACTGCGACTCGCATTGGGATCAGGTGTCTCCCCTGATCTCGTGCCCCATGAAGTCGCGCAAGCCCCACGCGTGCTTTTCGTGCCCTGACGTTCAGGTCGCGGAGTGCACGCTGGACAATCACCGTAACCTGGTTCTGGACACAAAGAAGAGAGGATCGAAGACATGAGCAACGCGAAATGGCCCGAGAACATCCCGATGCGCACGCAGGCCGAGTGGGAGCAGCTCGGTGCGACCTGGACCGAGAAGGATTCGCGCGAGGCGATCGTGGCGGCGCTCAAGGAGCTGAAGGTGCCGGCGACGGAGTACGCCCGCATGCAGCCGACCGAGCGTGCGCAGCGCATCGCGGCGATCCAGGAGGAGCGCGTCCCGGGCTCGACGACGGGCGCGAAGAAGGCGGCGGCTGCACCGGCCGCGGGGGCGAAGAAGGCTGCGACGCCGGCGACGGCGGGCAAGGCCACGACGACGGCCGCTGCGGCGTCCGGTGGTGGGGGCGGCGGAAGCGTCGACCTCTCGCCGGTCATCGCGAAGCTCGCCGAGATGGACGCGAAGATCGACGGTCTCGCGGCCACGAGCACGAGCGTTGAGACGCTTCTCAAGCTCATCCTCCTGAACCCGAGCATGGCGGACAGCCTCCAGCTCGCGGCGGACCCCGACGTCCTCGCCGAGTTCGCGGGGAAGAGCATCGGTGAGCTCGCCTCGGGAAACGGCTGAGCGAGCCGTCGGCTCCGCAAGTTGATGTGGGGTCAGTCATCGAAGGACTGACCCCACTCGACGCCGACCAGCTCATCAACCTCTCGGTTGAGGACCTGCGGGGGATGTCGATACAGGACCTGGTGGGCCTCGCCTACCAGATCGGTGTCAACGTCCGAAAAGTGCAAGCGGAGCGCGGCAAGCTCCTCACCGAGATCATGAACCACATCCACGAAGCGTGATGGGGAGACGGGAGTGCTACGATTCGTGGCGCTCCCGTTTCTTTTGCCCCTCTCAGGAGAACATCATGAAGCCCATGATCGACGGCATCACCAACCCGCGCCTTCTCGGCATGATCGACCTCTGCGACGCCGAGGTCCCCGGGTTCGAGCTCCGGTTCAAGGATGAGTCGGACTGGATGAAGTTCCTCAACTTCTTCACCCAGATCTTCAACAAGAACTTCATGAAGACGTTCACGACCACCTCCGGCACGATCGTGTACGCCCCGTCTCGCGAGTACCTCATCGCGAACCAAGAGGTGTTCGCCTCCATCCTCGCGCACGAGCTCGTCCACATGAAGGATGCTCAGAAGGAAGGGAACGTCTCGATGTTCCTGCGCAATGCCTTCCCGCAGATCTTGGCGGTGCTCGCCATCCCGGTCTTCGGGGCGTTCTGGAACCTCTGGTTCCTGCTCTCGCTGGTCTTCCTGCTCGCGCTCCTGCCTCTGCCGTCCCCTGGCAGACGCGACATCGAGTTCCGCGGCTATTCGATGAGCATGGCCATCCGCTACTGGACCGGCGGCGAGTTCACGAACGCGGACTACGAGTTCTACGCGAGCGAGTTCACGGGCCCCTCGTACTACTTCATGTGGCCGTTCCGGGACGACATCATGAACCGGCTGAAGATGCAGGCGATCGCCATCCGGACGAACGCCGTGTTGCAGGACCCGCTCTACCGCAAGGTCTTCAACATCTACAAGGCCTAGTGCGCGAAGATGGCGGCAGCGACGACACCAACGACGACTGCAACGACGAGGGCGCCCATGCCGAACGCGAAGCCCCAGGACTCCCAGAACGGCTGGTTCCTGTACCGCGCGAGCTCGCCCTCGTACCGCGCCGCCTGATCTCGAAGGTCGGTCCTCAGCCCGTCGATCTCACGACCGTAGGACTGCGCCTGAAGGTCCAGACGCTGTGCAATCGAGGACTCGTACGCTGACCTGGTCGTGACGAGCTCGTCTTCGAGGAGATGGATGCGCATGCGGTAGCGCACGATCCGGTTCCCCCAGCGAAGGGCTGTCGCCTGGTCGAAGAGCTGCCCCGTGATGGGGGCCGGAACGCCCTCCCGAGCCACCACGATGACATCCGGGCCCGAAGGGACGTCCACGTCCCCATCGGGCACTGGAGCGCCGTCCTGAGCCTGCACAGGGGCCGCAACCAGCAGGACCACCAAGAAGGCCGCCAGGACCCTCACAGCGACTTCAGCCAGGTGTTGAGGGCCTCGGGGTCGTCTTCGAGCGATGCGGCGTGGTCGAGCTGCTCACTCGTGAGCTGCTGGAGCTTCTGGGCGTGCTCGGCCCGCACTGCATCGAGCTGAGCTCGGAGCTGGGCCTCGGCTGCTGCTTGCTGCTGACGACGAGTTTCCTCTTCCGCCTTCGCCCGGTCGTCGGCCTTGGCCGTCGGGTCGGTCGTGATGACGTCACGCTGGGTGCTGACGCGACCGAGGACGAAGAGAACGATGCCGACCGGGAACAGGATCCACTGCCAGTGCAGCTTCACCCACTCCCAGGCCTTCTTGAGCGACTCCATGTTCAGTTCCCCGAGCCCGCGCCCTCTTCAGGCGGGACCTCTGCCGTGACCGCGACAGCTTCGGTGACCGCAACGACTTCCGACGGCGGCCTCGATGGACGCTTCGGCGCCATCGCCTCCATGACCCCCTTCACCTTGCTGAAGATGTAGTCGGAGAACTGACCACAGGCGGCGCCCCAGCTTGCGTAGATGAGGGTGGCCTGCCAGCCGACGATCGCCTTCGTGGTGACGAAGGTCGTGATGGTGTCGGGGCGGGCCGGGATGATCGCCGCGCACGCCATGCCGAACACGATCGGGAGCGTGGGGAACACGACGCGGTTCAGGAACAAGTTGCTCTTGCGGACGTCCTTGCCCACGGCCGTCATGTCCTTGAGGGTCGGCGTGGGCGCCGGATCGACGTGACCGAGCAGGACGTCGAGCGAGACCTTGATGAGCTGGGTCATGCCCGTCGCCGCACACGCGATGAGGACGGCCTGCCAGCAGTAGAGGATGTCGAGAGGGTTCATGACTTCTCCTTCGGCTGCTCGATGCAGGGACAGCCCTCGGGCTTGGAGCAGCCGCTCCAGGTGCCGTCGGGGTGCTTGGTCCAGCCGTTCTGCGTGGCCTGCATCTCGACCTCCTCGACTGTGAGGGTGTCGGGATGATCGAAGGTGTTCGTGCAGTTCTTGGTACTGCACGTGATGACGGTGAGCTTCATGTTCAGGTTCCCATCCCGCCCGGTCCGATGAGGCCGTAGCGCACGACGCACTTGACTGCCTGGAGGAGGTCACCGACGCGCTGACCACGGATGCGGATCGAGTAGCCGGCGGTGGCGTGCGAGATCGTGGTGCCGGAGCCAGCTCCGTGGCTGATGAAGTTCTCGCCCCACGCCCCGTTGGCGAAGATGATCGTGGCCTCGTTGGCGTTGACGACCGTCGGAGGAGTGGCGGGGGTGCCCCACGCCGGCGTGTTGATGCGGAGGGCCGCGAGAACGCTGTGCGTGCTGCCCGAGCTGGCGAATGCCTGCACGGTCGTCGTGCGCAGAACGCCCGAGAACGTGATCGGGATGTAGAGCGCGGAGTCGCCGCCACCGCCGAGCGTGATGAGCTCCCAGCGCTGGTTCGTGCGATCGAAGCGCCAGAGCGGCGTACCCGTCGCGTCCTCCTCGGACATCGCGAGGCTGAGGTCGAGGTTGATCGTGACGTCCGTGTTCGGGATCGTGATTGTCGGGTCGGTCGTCAGCGTCATGCCCGCGGCATGGACGCGACCACCTGTGTAGAACTCGCCGTCCTCTCGGAGATACCAGCTCTCCTGAAGGTAGTGATCGCCAGCGACGTTCGACTGGTCGAACTGGATGCCCGCGAGATCTCCGTTGAAGCCGATGGTGCGCACGTGAGCGGCCGAGCTGGAGCTTCGTCCGAGCACGTGGGAGTACGAGACCGGGTCGTTGGCGACCACGGTCGGATCGAGGCTCGTCTTGAGCTGCGATGCCGGCATCTTGTAGCCGAAGACGTCGCGAGCGATGAAGCGGAACGTGAAGTTGCCGGCGGTCGGGAGGCCGGGCGCACCACCGTCCATGTCGGTGACGACGATCTCGTCCGGAACGGTGTCCGACGGGCCGGTGCCCGTCAGCGTGACGTGGTTCAGGAGGTAGATCTGCCCCTGGTTCGAGCCCGAGAGCATCTCGATGGCGGTGACACCCGGAGTCATCGGGATCGCCCACGTCCACTTCAACTGACCCGTCGGGGCCGCCGGCGTGCCGTCCGAATCCGGCATGATGATGCGTCCGGATGGGGAGGCGAATGTACCGTTGATCGACGGGTTGAGGCCGAGGACGGTGGTCTCGGTGATGCGCTGCCAGTTCTCGACTGCCGAGCGAGAGGTGGAGGCGTTCAGGTCGTCCTTGACGATCAGACCGACCTCGTGCGAGTTCGCAGCCGCGCCCGCGTGATCGAAGATCATGTTGGCGATGCCACCGTACGAGCGCATCTCCAGGTCGGAGCTGATACCGAGGTAGGTCGAACTCAGCGTGGATCGGAACTGCGCGAGAGCGGCGAACCGCGCCGGGATCAGGTCTGCGCCCGTCTTGGTTCGGGCGTGGAACTCGACCGCCTTGTCGGACCCCGTGCCGAGGTAGCCGTTGTCGTGCGTGAAGATTCCGAGAGCTGCCGTCTGACCTTCGATGGAGGCAGCCATGACCCCGAACGAACCCAGGGCCATGTTCGCCGGCGACATGAACGACGCACGGAAGAGACGTACCGAGCACGAGACCCCGGACCCGAATGTGGGAGACGACCCATCGAGCTTGCGGAGATGGAAGTCCGACGCCGTTGGCCCGAACGTGTGGACGTAGTAGAGCCCGTTGACGCCAACGGAGGCCCCGCTGATTTCCAGCATGTCGAAGTCGAGCTGGACGTCGGTATCCGTGCCCGTGTACGCGGTGGCCGAGGTGAAGCGCAGGAGATCGACCCCGAGCCCTCCGGGATTGAGCGTGGCGGCTTCGACGTAGCTGATGTTGCTGTTGACGAGTGCGGCGACGGAGTTGATCCGCGACATGAACCCGTACGCGGGGTCGACCGTCGATCGCGTCCCCTTGAAGTCGAAGCCGCCCCCAGGGACGACATCGCCCATCGCGTTGGCTCGGAAGTGGGCGTTGGCGACGTCGTCGGCGAACATCGCAGAGAGGGACGACTGCGTCTCGACTGCTCCGCCGTCCTTGATGATGACGCGGCCTCCGCCGGCGACGGCGACGACACCCTGGTCGTACGCCGCATCGAGCCCGCCGGTCTCGAACAGCGCGAGGCGCGTGTTCAAGTCGTCGGTGTTCAGGGCAAGGGCCCAGTGGGAACGGTTCGCGACCGCGGACGTGAGCTGCTCGCCGAAACCGATGCCTCGGTTCGCCGCCCCATACCCGGCCGGGTTGGACACGCTGATCGGCACCTGCGTGCCGTGCGCACCGTTGTCGCCGAAGAGCTGTACGGAGGTGAAGAAGGACATCGTGAGCTCCTCAGAAACGGTACTCCCAGCGCACTTCGATGCTGAAGAGGCCGGACTTGTGGATCGTGTTGAACGTGTCGTACGCAGCCATCAGGCCGCCAGCACCGGGGTAGACGCCACTCGCGCCATTCGGCAGAGCAGGATCCGCGGCACTCGTGAAGAGGCCGATCTCGGAGAGGGGAACGCTTGCATACGAGCCGAAGTTGATGTCGGTCTCGGAGAAGATGGCGGTGAAGCGGACCGAGGTCGCCGTCGGAAACGTCGAGGGCGCCGTGATCTCTCGGACCCACAGAGGCGCGCTCGTGACCTTGACCGGGCGCTGGAGACCAGTGACCGTGAGGTCGGTGTCGGTCTGCGTGTTGACGCCCGGGTAGTCGGTGCTGAACGGAGCCGAGTTCGCAATCGACGAGTTCTGCCGGCTGCCACCGATGCCGAACCCGATGTAGCGGATGACGGTGTTCTGGTGCCGAGTGATGACTGGAGCCGGAGTGTCCGAGACGATGACCTCGGCCAGCATCTGCCGACCGATGTTCGTCACGATGTTGTGGGTGCGCTCGCGCTGCACGATCTTGCCGCGCTCTCGGACATCCAGCTCGATGTTGACCAACCCGATGATGGCATCGGGCGGGAGCATCAGGAACTTCTTCGCGGCTTTGCTCACGGCAGCACTTGATTTCCTGCGTCGATCATGGGGCAGATCTCGTACGTCCCTGCTGGGAGAGTCATATCATAGGTCGGGGTGAATGTGTTCCCGGGGATCCCCGTGAAGGCCCCGCTGACATCGATGACGTCGGTATCGAAGAAGAAAACCGAGTCGTAGGTGATGGGGCCGCCGGGCCACGTCAACACGAGACAGAACTGAATCCAGTCCTGCGGGCAGTCCACGTAGCCGTCGTAGTACGTGATGCCGTCGTCGAAGCTCGACCAGATCGTGCCGTCACCACGATAGTCGTCGTACATGAACGCGCGGCCTGAGCCACATGCGCTGTCGTAGAGATGGAGGGTCACGCCCATGTTCAGGACGTCCACCACATCGACATCATCCACAACATCCTTCGCCCCCAGAAGGATTGGATGCGTGTACGTCGGCTTGATGCGGAGGATGAGCTGCGAGATCAGCGAGATGTTCGCCAAGGACACCAGGTCCAAGTTGAACGTGACCAGGAAGTAGAAGAACTTCTCCAGCTCCGTGAGGAGCCCCGAGCTCACGAAGGGGACGAACCACTTCGGGCTGTTCTTGTAGTCCTCGATCCGGATGCCAGTACCGATGGGAGCGAACTGCTCGATGCGATCGCCCACGACGTAGGGGACGCCGGTCACCGGGTTCACTTCGAGACCCGAGGTCGCGGACGGATCGAGTGGGTCCTTGCGGTAGACGTAGCTGCGGATGATCTCCGAGCGCGAGGGCACGTTGCCGTCGTCATCCTGGATGAGGATGCGGGAGAACTCCGGGCTGTAGTCCTCACGGATCTCCGTGACGAAGCCAGCGACCTCTGCGAAGGGCTGCCCGAAGAGGATCTGCGCTCCGACACGCATCGCGTACGGAGTCGGTCCCCGCTGCGTCGCGTACATCAAGCCGGCGACACCGCTCAAGTACGAGAAGTTCTCTCCGAGCGGAGCTGCATCCTCACGCAGGAAACCTACCAGACGTCCGAAGAGGTCTTCGATGTTCTGGTCGTTGCTGAAGTTGACGAGCTCCGCCCACAGGATGTCCGGTGGCTCGATGTCGGGGATGATGAAGACTTCATCTCGGAACTGAAGCTGCGGGATCGGCTGCTCCAGGTCGTCCCGGTAGAAAGGCTCCAAGACGTAGTCGATGTTCTCCAGCCACATCGTGGGGTTCTGCGACTTCGGAATGATGTCCTGAAGGCGGGGGATGCCAACGACGTCGATCGGGAGCTCGACACCCTTGCGGCGCTTCACGCCGAGCCAGCGGAGCTCGAAGAGGGGGTCCTGGAGCACAGCGAAGAGGCCGTCCAGGTTGCCCGCCACGACGGTCGCCTTCTGAGCGACCACGTAGCCCTTGTGGTCGACGTACGTGCTCGTTCGTGGGTCGAACGACTCCACCTTGATCAAGTCGCCCGGGTAGGCGCCCGCCACCTCGTAGTCGACCTCCTCGCTCGTGAGAACGCTCGGGATCGTCCAGACGTTCGTTGCATCGAACGGGAGCGGGTCGATCAGCAAGAGGCGCTGGTTGGTGCCTGCATCGCGAGGGTCGTTCAGGACACGGTCGATGCGGAAGGACTGACCATTGTTCAGCACCAGGAGGTCGCCGTGCTTCACGCCCTGAGCGAGAAGGTCGACCCCGTTGTCGACGCGGTACGTGTTGTCGGTGACCTTCGCTCCACGAACGCCGCTCAAGTAGTTGTAGACGCCCGTCGGGATCCCGAGCACTGCGGCAGCCGAAGAGGTCAGCCCGAGCCGGAAGGCCAACGTCTCCGAGGACAACAGCAGGAGCAGCTTCGGCCCATCCGTGACGCTGTGAGCCTGGATGTCGAGGCCAGCGAGACCAGCGGTCAGGCTCGCGATGATCGCCGAGACCGTGCCGGTGCCGAGAGTGATCGTCCGCTGCGTGAAGGTGCCATCAACGTTCGGAGTCTCGATCACGATCGTCGAACCAGAGACCGAGGCCGGTCCCATGTTGAAGTCGTAGGTACCTTCGAGCTTGCCGTAGCGCGGGCTGATGGTTGCAAACTCGGGAAGGGTCTCCGTGATCATCGTGCGGAAGGCCACCCACTTCCTCTGAAAGACACGCTGGGCGTCACGGAGGCTCATGTTGTAGTGGTGCTGCCAGACCTCCAGGAGACGAGCCCCCAAGATCTGGGTGGTGCCGCGCCAGAACTCCGTGAAGATCTCCCGGTTCTCGACCAACCGCCACTCGTCGCCGAGGACGTCCCAGAGGAACTCGACGGACGGTTCGATGCCGAGAGGAGCGCGAGCTCCGACGACGTTCACCAGAACTTCCGCCTCCTCGGAGTCGATCTCGCCGTCGTTCACGACGAGCGTGAAGCGGTAGATGCCGGGGATGTCCGGCACCACGATGGGCGTCTCGGTGTTCGCACCGATGAGCACGCTCTGTCGGATGACGCGGAATGGAGTCCCCGTGAGATTGTCGGGGATCGTGTCGGTCTCGACGGTCAGCGTCCCTCCGGCGTTGTTCACGGTGTCGATGACGTGTCGCGTCCCAGCGATGATCAGGACGTCGCCGTGAGCCACCCACGCTGGAAGCGTCGACGGAGGGAAGGACAGCAAGTTGGTGACGCCATCCGCATCACCGTTGTCCACTGTGGTGCCCGAAGAGGCGTCGTACGCGAACTGGGAGAGGTAGGGCGCATCGATCGCCAGCCAGCGGTAGGAGAGCGGGGCCCCTTCCGGATCGAAGCTGGCACGTGCGTCGAGGCGAGCCGAGTTGCCGGCGGCGATGACGCGATCGGCCCCCGGATTCGCAACAGGAGGGAGGTTCGGCAGAAGCAGAGCTCCTGCGACCTGGATGATGCGGTACTCGATCGTGACGGGCTGTGCAGGAGTCCCCTTAGCCACGATGCGGAAGCGGTCGTTGACACCCGGAGGAGTCGCCTCCACCGGCAGGATGAAGCGAAGCGGAGGGAACGGATCGCTCTCACGGCCGATGAAGACGTAGGCCCGCCCATCGCCGGAGTTCACCGCAACACGAACACGATGGAAGTACGTCGCAATCTCTTCCGTGTAGACGGTGCTGTCCGGCAGAGGAGCGACGCTCCCGAAGTCATCGATGCGGGCGATCGCGATGCCTGTCTGCGAGAAGTAGATGCCGACGCCACGGCCGGCATCATCAGCAAGCTGGATGCCGGCATGGTGATCGGAGAGGTCTGCGACGTCGTGAGGCAACGACGGGAAGCGCACCACGAAGTCGATGGTGTACTCGGCGGGCATCGCGACGTTGAAGTCGGCGTAAGCATCCGTGCTGTCTCCGCTGGAGACCACCAGGAGCTGTCGGTCTGCGTCGTACGTGAAGTACGGGGCAGCTCCAGGTACGAGCGAGAGGTCCGACGGACCAAGCCCGAGGAGGAGCGGCATCGTGGAGACGTTGAAGTCCGCGATGTTCCAAGTAGCTGATGTCGGGATCGCCATGAACCATGCGATAGTACCGGCATGAGACTTCGTACGCTACCGCTCAGCGTCCGCCGCAAGCTGATCGAGAACCAGCCCGACATCCTGACCCCGCTGGCCGTGGCTCGTGCCACGAAGTACTCGACGCCGTGTCCGCGCTGCGGCGGGGCGATGCACCAGCATCTGGCGCCGCGTGCATTCACGGCAGAGAGCGTGCTTCCTCGCACGGTGGCCCGCTGTGTCGACTGCTCCTACGAGGTCGACACGCAGTCGGGGATCGTGACCAACACCGGGAACCCGGCGAAGGTCGAGGAAGCCCTCCCGATCATCGGGCAGCAGAAGAGCTAGGACGGCGCGACGCCTGCCTCGCTGCGAGGGCGGCGTTGTACGTCTGCATCCGGCGCTCCTGGCCTCGACGCACCGAGGGATGTGGACGGCGCTCGCGAGACTTCGTGTCGGAGAGGACTTTCTTGAAGGCCTGCTCGACGCGAAGCTGATGTTCGAGCTGCTTCGTGTTCCCCTCGAACTCCTTCAGGAGCTGCGCCAGCTCCCTCTCTCGCCGCGTCTTGGGCGGGGAGTAGTACGGCATGTTCGAGGAGTACGAGCTGTAGTCGAAGACCCAGCTCGTACCTGTGACGTTGGGGTAGTTGGCGATCAACGCAGGCCTCCAGGAGCGATGCGCTTGATGGCGAGGTCGTCGCCGATGAAGCGTTGCGTGCGGCTGGTCTGAACGTAGTCGCGAACGATCGCGACGCGCACGTTCCGATCGACGTCGTGGTAGACGACGATCATCACCGGAGCGTTGCGGCCGCTCGGCGACTCGGGATCGAGGCTGTAGATGCTGGTCGCACCACGCGCCGTCATGACTCGCGACAGGTCGATGACTTCGAGCTGCTCGTTGGCCTCGACCGTCTCCAGAGCAGCGTTGAGGGCAGCCCGCATCGCCGTCTCGGTGTCTCCGCCGGCGTAGCGCCAGGAGAGATTCACGTAGTGCGGCAGCAGGTGCCGAACAAGGATCTCTTCGTTCACGACGCGGTGAAAGTCGGAGTCGCAGAAGCTCTGCACGTCGTCGACGAGCTGGCTCTGGTCGTAGCTGACCTGAACGTTCTGACGGCTGAGCTGCACGTACTCCGAGGGGCTGTCGGACGAACCGACGAGGAGAATGGTCCGGCTGATCCCTGCGAACAGGCGCTCCGCACGGCTGTACGAGAGCGTGTTGTTGTTCACGTAGAGCCGGTAGCCGTCCGACACCACACCCGTGGCGTCCATGACGAGCGAGGACGGGGCGTTGTTCCGGTCGCCCGGAGCCAACGACAACATCTCGACGTCCACGTAGTAGAGGCCGGTCTCGTCCTGGTTGTTGTTCATCTCGGTCGAGCTGATGCGCTGCAACGCTCGGCGGATGCGGTAGCTGGTATCGGAGACCGCCGTCGAGCTTCCGAAGGGCGTGTCGACCGAGAGGGTGAGCACTGTGGGCTCGACCCCGTTGATGATGTACGTCCCGGCACGAGGATGTGCCGAGCTTCGCGGAGCGCCGTTGAGGAACAGCGTGTCCGGAGAGAAGATCGTGCTGTCCCCGCGGAAGGTGATGAGCGACGAGCTCTGAAAGACGAGGTAGCCCGAGCCGTCGATCACTGCGACGTCTTCACCGACCTGCGTGTTGATGTAGTCGACGAGGTCGCTGCGCGTCAGCGCGATCGGGAAGGCGATGGTGATCCACGGGTTCTCATCGAGCCGCAGGATCAAGTTCTTGCCGACGATCGCCGAGATCGTCCCGGGAGACGGAAGAGGCGAGGTCGACTTGATGGGGCGGTAGAGGACGTCGAGATAGTCGCCCTCTTCGACCCCGAGGGCCTGGAAGTTCACGGTCGTGTCCTGGAACGCCGTCGTCAGCGAGCCCGAGGATGTGGTCCCGTTGTCGGGGAGGGTGGTGAGCGGCGGGGGCGGCTGGATGACCCGATCGTTCTCGGGGTCGGGTCGATAGAGCAGGGTGTCCGTGCCCACCAGCACAGAGAACTGCGTCGTGAGGTAGCGGAACTCCGCCGACGTGGGGGCGAGGAAGTAGACCCGCGCCGAGCCCACCGAGGGGCGACCGACGCGGATCCGAACGCCGACTTCCGGAAGAAGAACTTGCACCTGGTGCAGAGGCAGCGAGTAATCCTCGTCCGTGGGGCCAGGCCCGACGAGTGCGGAGAGGTAGCCCGTGTCGTCGTGCCCTCGAAGGACTCGTGTCGTGCCTCGGTTGTTGCCGTCGACGAACTCGACGAGGTCGCCCTGACGCGGGTTGAACGTGGGGAGGCCGATGTCCGCGTTCGTCGCACCACGCCCACTCGTCGGGAACCCGAGCAAAGAGTTGGCGGTGCCACTCGTGCCGATGATCACGAACTCGGGGCAGTAGATGCCGACGTACGTGCTGCCGTTGTAGTTCAGCACGGTCGCACGCACCTGGCGCTCCACGAGCTCGGGCGTGGTGTTGATGATCGTGGCGATGGCAGACGGCGTCTGGACTCCGGAGAGGTTCAGCGTGTACGTGCCCGAAGGAGTCAGCGGCTTCGACGAAGGGCCTGCGAAGACCTTCGAGGGCTTGCGGAAGTTGAAGATGAGGGTGGCTCCACCTCCGAAGTTCACGCTCGTGACGATCGCTCCCGTCACCAGACCGAGCGATAGCGGGAAGCCCTCGAACTCGACACCGGAACCCTCGTTCTGGAAGCCACGAGTGATGATCGCGACCGGGTCACGGTACGGGATCTTCACTCCGTTCGGAGCCCCACCGCTGTCGAGGAGGTCGAGAGCGGTGATGCGAACCACCGGCGTGAGCACGTTTCCGCTCGGTCGGAAGATCGTGTAGCTCAGGTTCGACAGCGTCCGGATGGGGACCGGGGAGACCTGAAGGGAGACGGCGCCGACGACCTGAACGGTGAAGTCTCCACCGGCGTCATCGGCGTCGACTCGAACGATGTCGTTCTGCTGAACGTTCGCATCGATGAAGTTCGTCGACGAGAAGGTCGTGATCAGGTTGTTGCCCGCCACCATCACGAGGTCGGACCCCTGAAGCTTGATGTCCTTCGTCTCGGTCAGCTCGATGTTGATCTCGTCGACGATCTTCCAGAGAAGATTCGCCACGACACCCGTCATCGCGACGGGAACCCGGATCTGGAGCGTGGAGCCCGAGACCACGCTGTCCCGGATGTCGTAGCTCCCGACATCGACACCTTCGTCGAGGACGATGCTGAAGCTGCCATCCGAGATGAGGGCCTGTAGAGCCGCAGCTCCGCCAGGCGGATCGTTGATGATGATCCATTCGAGCGTCGACGGAGAGCCGAGAGGAACGCCGGTCTGTGCGTTCGAGCCGCGAGCGATGGGCAGCTCATCGGAGATGCCATCGATCGCGACCGTCTGAGCCACCACTTCGCCGGCGAGGTAGAGGTCGGTCTTGCCTCCGATGTGGACCTCATCGGACTTGATGATGAGCTGCCCGTTCGGCGTATCGGGAAGGGTGATGCCCCCGGGGATGTCGGAGATCGTCAGCTCACGCTTGCGGATCATCCAGTTCACGTTGAGCGGGAACGAGGGGAACTCGTAGTTGAGCAGCAAGTCGGTGTCGGAAATGACCTCCAGCACCTGCGCATCCACCAGCACGGGACCGGAGTTGTCGTAGGAGAGGGTGAGGTAGAAAGCCGACGGGTCCGAACCCGCCGACCCGATGCGCGACACGAAGTGCCCCGTCGGCGCCGTGATGCGGTGGGTGGTGACGTTGCCGTCCCCGTCATCGACAGCCGTTGCTGCTCCGTACACCGGACCGAACGTGTCGGGGGCCAGAGCGGGCCCGAGACCTCCGCCCTTCACGATGTCGCGAAGCATCTCGGGGTCCTTGAACCCGATGACCTGGATGCGGCGCACCGCCGGGAAGTTGTCCGTGAGCTCCGAGAAGATGCCTCGCGTCGTCGTGAGCGTGCGATCGCCCTGCTTCGATTCGACGCGAGCGACGTAGTCGATGCTGTTCTCGCGCGGGATGCCGTTGTCGAAGCGGTTGAGGTTCCGGACTCGGGAGGCAGCCGGCAGGTTCGCGATCGAGATGATCTCGCCGCGATCGACGTTGTACTCGTCGCCACGCTTCTCCGCGACGTAGCTGATGTCGCAGTAGAACTCCTGACCATCGCGGTTCAGGAGCATCTGATCAGCCGTGATCGTCTGCGCCGGCGATGGAAGGTAGCGAAGACCTCCTCGGGTCGAGGCGACCTGGATCAGGGTGAACGAGACCGTCGTGGGGGCCTGGAAGCTCACCCGAACGACACCGCGAGAGTAGCCACCCGCCTTGCGGGACTCGAAGAAGTTCGTGACGACGGCATCGACTTCATCATCCCCGAGCCGTTCCGCGTTGGCGATGGCGGCCTGACGGAGCTTGACCAGCTTCACCTCGCGGATGATCGGCTCCAGGAGCACGCGCATCGGGCTGATGAGGGTGTCATCGAGCGCCGTGGTCTGCGTGATGTTGAGGTTGGGGAACGACTGCGTGATGCGTTCTCGAACGAACGTCTCGATGTCGGTGTCGAAGGGGTCGGTGCCGATGCGGCCCAAGATCGGCTGAATGAGCTCGGTCTGCGCACGGCTGCCGTCCGACAAGTCGATCGACGGGTCGTAGCGAACCAGCAGGTCCTGCAAGAAGGTCTGGATGTCAGTCTGGGCCATGGTTCACCTGATGATCGTTGCCGCGGCTGCCGTGCCCGCATGAGAGGTCACCGAAACGGACATCGTCACCGATCCCTCACGGGGCTGGATCGACAGGCCGATGACCTCTGCCGACAAGAGACGTTCCTCGGGAGGGATCCTACGGTCCGGCGTCTGCGACGCAATCATCAACTGCCGGGTCCGGGCAACAGCGACGACCACTTCAGCGCCAACACGATCACGGGCGTTGCTGCCGATGACCTTGCCGACGTTCTTGAAAAGGCCTCCTCCGCTCTGTCGATGGAAGATGTTCGAGCCCGGCGTTCGCAGAAGGATGCGGGTGAACTGCTGCACCAACGAAAGCGTACCTTCGACGGTTTGCGGTCGCGTCCCCATACTGAGCTCCACCAAGCTGCGACTCGTGAAGCTGATGCGGGTCGAGAGGACGTAGGCGTCCGTGATGGCCTGCTGGACCTTGTCCGCTGGCACCTGCGCCAAGATCTCCGAGTCCGACAGGATGATGAACTCCGGCGATGCCGAGCTGTTGATGTACACGGACTCGACGTTCTTGAAGTCGCGCCCTGTGAGCCTCACGGTGCGCGGACGAACACCAGGCACCGCAGTGATGCCGGTGATCGGAAGCACATCGCTCAGGCGAACGACCTGGATGTCGATCACGTCGTCGTTCCCGTGTCGGAGGTGTTGGCGTCGGTGTCCGGGTCCGGCTGACGGAAGGCATCCGCCGGGGTCTCTCGGATGCCGTCGATCGCAGCCGTGAAGTCGTTCTTGATCTTGTCGAGGCGGGCGATGAGCCCGGGCTTCTCCCCAGAGACCGGAGCCTCGATGCGATCGATGCGGTTGTCGATCAGCTCTTCGAGGCTGATGCTGGTGAAGGTCCGCGTGACCTCCTGCGAGCGAAGAACGCCGACCACATCAGCCACCACCTCCCGGTAGTGCTGCATGGTCTCGCGTGACGCTTCGGAAGACGTCTGCTCGGGCATGCCGAGAATCTATCACTCCCAGAGCCGTCAGGTCATCCGGCGGGAGCGCAAGCGCACTTCTGGGCTGTTGATGACGGACTTCGCGAAGCGGGACACTGGGGCGACCTGGCGGGTGACATCAGCCGCAACGCGAATCAGGTTCGTCGAGTAGGACGACCCATCCGGGTGCATGCTGAAGAACTCGATGACCTGGAGCGAGGTGAAGAGGTCTGCGGCGCGATCCAGGCCTTGTTCGACCAGCATGCGCAAGATGTTGTCGACCGTCCGCTCGAACGGGACGACGTAGTTCTGAATGCTCGCCAACGACGTGATCTGCGTCGAGAACGTCCCCACAGGACCTCCTCCGGAAAGCAGCGCCGTAGGGTCAGCTCCGCTGAGGATGCGGGTGATGGCGAAGTCGGCCGCCTCGAAGTCGACGGCGTTCACGAACGACGTGACGGCGTTCACGAGGATGGTCCACGCCACATACCTCGCACTCTGCACGGTGAACCCTACCGACCCCGCGAAGAAGGGCACGGGCTCGGTGATGAGCTCGTCCAGGAAGACCTCAGTGATGGTGGTGACCGAAGCAGAGGGCGAGGTCTGAAGGGTGAGGATGTCGCCCACTCCCACACCACGAGAAAGGAAGTCGATCGTCCCTCCGGAAACGAAGTCGGTGAGGCCGGGCTTGGTCTGCGTGGGCGTGACCGTGTACCCGATCGCAGTCGCTCCTGCGCTCGACGGATTGGCTGTGATGCCATCTGCTGACGAAGCAGCCGGGGCCGTGGCCTGCAAGTACGACGTGAAGACCGTCAGGGAGACGGGGTCACTGGTCACGAAGAAGGCGCGATTGACAGTGAGCTGTCCGATCGTGCCCGACACGACTCGATAGGGCCCGCGGTTGAGCGGAACGGCCGTGGACCCCACCAGCACACGAGCTCCTGCCGGAACAGAGCGGAAGTCCGGACCGATGCGGTAGGACACCGCTCCGACATCCGACACCGCAACATCAACCTCGAAGCTTGCCCCAGTGACACTGGTGAGCTTGCCGATCTGAGCGGTGCCTGTCGGATCGATGATGATGAAGTCCCCGGCCTTCACCCCAGCGTTCTCGATGTTCTCGGCTGCCGAGAACGACGTCCCTCCGCCCGCCGTGTCGACGGTCCCCGTCAACGTGGAGACCTGCACGACCGAGGCTGCCTGGGTGATCCCGTCTCCGGTGAAGTACTCCGTGCGGAGCTCCGAGAGGCGGACACCCGGGGCCGAGGTCGCAGCAGCAACGATCGTCCTAGCCTCCACGCCTCGGCACACCGAGTACGGAACGAAGCCGGAAGTCGCAAGGAACGCTGCCTGCCCGAGGGTGGCGGTCACGACCTCGATGCTGCTGATGTCCGTCGAGCTGTTGCTGCGGATGAAGACCTGTGCGCCGATGCTGAAGGCCGTCGCCGGGACAGAGTTCGTCGTCAGGTAGTTCTGTACGGCCGTCAGGAACAGCGCGACAGAGGCGTAAGAGCTGCTGCCGAACGATCCATCAGATGGATACAGGACACCATCGACGCGAAGACGGAGCGCCGCGCCCGCAGGGAAGACGATGGGGAGGGTGGTGAACTGACGGGACGGCGTTTCGGCGTTGCTATAGGCCCCGATCGTGATGCTCGACGAGACGATGGGGCTGCCCGACTCGAAGTCGAGTGTCGCCGCCGGCGCGACGTTGAAGGGGCCGCTGTTCGTTCCGACGATCGCCGCCGGCGAGATCCCTCCGGTGCCCGAGAGCTGCGCGAAGTCTCCGACCAGCGGGGCCAGAAGCTGCTGAGGGGTACGGAAGCTCGACACGCGGGCCAGCAGCGTCCGCATCGTCAGGAGGTCGAGCATGGCCTCTCGGTGCGTGGAGACATCCTTGTCGGTCTGGAGCTGGGTCGTGAGCTCGGTGAGGCGGCTCTGAAGCTTCGAGATGACGTCCGTGACCGCCTTCTCCGGCAGCTTCACAGAACTCAAGTTGCTGATCGCGTCGATGATCAACTGGCAGAGCTCCAGCATCTGCGCGTGCGTCGTCTTTACCGTCGCCCACGAAGTCGCGATACGAGCTTGAGTCTCTCCAGCGGTCTCCGTGGGGACGCCGTTGCTCACGACGTTCTTCTTGAGCTGCGTGTTGATGAAGCTCTCGATGCTGTTGCGGAAGCGTGTCACCTCGGGACCAAGGTCTCGGGTCTGAACGCCCTGCCCCTGGTTTATGCCGGCGGTGACGTTCACCAGCGCCGCCTGAGCGTTCGTGAGTTCGGCCGTGGAGGTCACCGGCTTCCCACGTCGACGGAGTGAGGCCAGCGTGGACGGATCGAGGATGGTGGCGAGTGCAGCAGCTTGCTGACGGCGAAGGGCTTCGAGCTGATTCTTCGCCAACCAGATCACGTAGAAGTAGCTGTCCGGGCGAAGGAGGAGCGTTGTCGTCAAGAGGGCGTAGATGTCCGCCCGCGCTGCCAGCACGTCGCGTGCACCGAGGTTCGTCTTGGGCGTCGTGACCGTGCTCAAGAGGAACTGGTCGATGCTCGCCTGGAGCTCTTCTGACGTGTAGCCCGCCATCAGTCTTCGTCTTCGTCAGAACCGATCGTGTCGTCGGTCTCGGGAGGGGTCATGCGAACCAGGTCGTCCTTCGTCAGCGTGAGGATGCGCCGGCGGACGTCCTTGTAGTTCATGTTGAGGGAGGTACAGATGTGGCGGAAGGTCATGTCCTCCTTCCCGTCCCAGAAGATCCATCCTGCGGCGTCCTCCGCGATACGAATGGAAGGGGTCCCCTTCTTCGAGTCGCGGTAGTTGACGAAGTCTCGGATGGCTCGCACCAGGATCGCGGTCAGCAGCCGCTGTCCTGTGTCGCGGAGGAGCGCCTCCTCCGCATCGACTTCATACGACGTTGATTGTCGTAGCATCGCCGACGATGGGGGAGTCGGGTTCATACGCGAGGCTTGAGTCCTTCCGCTTGACGAAGAGGGTAGAAGCGCCGGTGGTGAGTCCACGAAGAAGGAGTCGATCATCGAGTACCTGGAGATCAACGGACGGGTTCCCATCTGGCTGGCTGTAGTCGATGTCGTCGGAGGCCGTGCCGTTGATGACGTACCCCGAAGTGAGCTGGACCTGGACGTTGACGGTGAGCGTCGTGCCGACGTTCACTTCCAGAGTGGACGGGGTGAACACGACCCCGTAGACGCGAGGGAAGAGCACGAGGTTGATGTTCGCCGCCCCGAGGTCGGGGATGAAGACGTCGCGGGCCACGTTCTCGTGGCTCTGCACGATCGCGTGGTAGCAGCCCTTCCGGTAGAGGTCGATTTGCAGGTAGCCGTCCTTGTCGGTGCGGATGACGGCGCGCTCGCCCAACACCCCGACAGAGTCGTCCGGCCCCGAGCCCACGATCAGGGGCTTGAAGCGGTGGATGAAGTGGATGTCGAGGCCACGGCGAGCTCGACCTGCCGGATCACGCACGTAGCCACTGAGGCGACAGAGCGCGGGATCGACGGCGGGAGGCAGCGTAAAGACCTCGGCATCGAGGCGGAAGTTGTTCGTCCCGGTGGGCGAGCTCGCGGGAGGCGAGTAGACGTCGATGTACACCGGCTGCGGCAGAGACATGCCGACCTTGAACGTGCGGAGCTGATACCGGATGAAGCTGGTGCCGCCGTCCAACATGAACGACACGTGACCTGTCATGTCCGTCGTTCCGGACGTGATCAGCGTCGTGCCCGTGACGTCGTAGACCCGAACCAGCACACCTGCTGTTGCCGGATTCGGAACGAGAGCGCTCCGGACCAAGACATCGACGACTTCGACTGCCATGGCCGGAGGCTATCACACAGCCGTCATCAAGTCGCTGTACGCCACCACTGCATCAGCGAGGCCAGCGTTCTTCGAGTGCTGCTCGGTCGTCGTCTTCAGGATGTCGCGCACCTGCTGGTTGAGCTCGTCCTTCTGCGAAGAGAGCGTACGCAGGTACTCGTCGATGCTGCCCGGACGCTTCGCTCCGAAGGCTCGACGGATGATGTTCGGCTTCGGGAGTTGCGAGACGTAGTGCTCGACAGCGACGTTCCGCTGGTCTTCTGGGAGATGCTCGTGGCTGCCGTAGCGGATGCCGCGAGCAATCACCTGCTCCAGCTTCTCCTTGTTGAAATGGGGCTCCAGCACCTGGATCTGCCGTGTCCCCTTCAGGTCGAGACCTTCACCGCCGGCGCTCGACAGCAGCAAGGCCTTCAGCTTCCCCTCGTTGTAGTCCTTGACCATCTGGTCGCGTTCGCTCTTCGAGAGCTCGCCGGTGAACTTGCCGTACGGGACCTTGCCCTGCTGGAGCATCGTCTCGTACGGATGGAGCCCGGACTCCAAGAAGTTCGAGTACACGAGAGCTCGATGCTGTGGGTTCTTCTCGATCTGACCTGAGAGCCGCTGGTAGGCGGTCTGAAGCTTCGGGCTCATCGCTGCGGCCTGGTCAGGAGTCACCCCCTCCTGGAAGCCTGCCGGGCTCAACGAGACCTGGCGAACTCCGCTGGAGAACGCGTTGAGGTCCTTCGACTCCTGCTTGTTCGGTGGAAGTCCGTGTTGGACCTTGTACTTGATCCACGCAGGAGCCTCTCCCATCAGGGAGTTGTAGACGTTCTGCTGCTCCTTCCCGAGCGTGGTGTTCACGACCTCGTCGTGCCGTGCCGGGAAGTTGTCGGTCGTGTTCTCGTGGAAGTCGACCCACTGCCCGAGGATCTTCGAGAGCTCGTCCTTGCGCTTGAGCTCGGCCACGGACCCCGGCTTCACACCACGGAACGTTCGAGCAATCCAGCCTGGATCAACCTTCCGTTCCCCGATGTAGCGCTTCTCGAAGTCGGCCTGCGCTGGTGGCAGGACGTTCTCGCCGGCGGCGACGTTGACCAACGACGCGAGGTCGTAGGGGCGGTTGTAGAGCGGTGTGCCGGTCAGCAGCATCCGCTTCTTCGCCTCGGCTCCACGCACCACCTTCCTCGACATCGAGGAGGGGTCACGAATCCGATGCGCTTCATCGACGATCAGGTTGTCCGTGGGCTCGATGCTCCCGTGGAGGGCCTGACGCTGGAGGCTCTGGATGTCGTACTTGGAGTTCGGAGTCCCCTTGAGGTGCTTGTCGAGCTCCTTCTGGTAGTTGCTCTGAAGAGCCGCAGGCACGACCGCTGTCGTGTTCCCGCCAAGACGTTCAGCCGCCGCGATCGAGGTGAGGGTCTTGCCCGAGCCCATGCCGTGGGCGACGACGAGGCCCGGCTGTTTCTGGATGCGGTCCACCACACGCTGTTGGTGCGGCTTCAGCTCCGAGATGATCTCCGAGAGCTTCTTCATGTTCAGCTCAGACGGATCGCGAAGTCGATGTCCGGCTGCTGGATGCCGAACTCGTCCTCGTCGCTCAGCGACGGGTCGAAGAGGTTGATGAGGTCGGTGGGGTCTCCGACCGCAGGGAGCTTCACGCGCCGAGTGAAGTTGGTTCCTTCGACGTGCACATCGAGGACAGACCCACGGATGAGACGAACGACTGCGTAGCCGGTCTCGTCGGTCTCGATGTCTTCGTAGTGCCGGAAGATGTTGTAGGAGCCGACGGTGTTGGGGAGGAACACGTTCGCGATGACGACGCTGCGCCCCTCGATGGGGCGGCCTCGCATGTCGGTGATCTTCACGTACGCCGAGATCATCAGGTCGTACGCAAGGACCGGAACCTCGACGCCTGGCAGCGGGACGCTCTGCGGAGCCACGGCCATCGTCGTGTGGTGCAGGAGCTGCGTCTTGTACCAGTAGGACGTCGCTGCGTTGCTGTCGGTGAAGAAGTACTCGTGCACCGTGCTGCTGAGAGTGCTGTCGACCCCCTTGCCGATGGCGAAGTCCCCGGTCTGGAAGCCGAGAGCGAGAGCTCCATCCGACTCCATGATCTCGATCGATGCCCCGGTGCCGGTCAGCGCCGTCGTCAGAACGAGATGCGAAAGGCCGTCCGCGGAGGCAACTACAAGTGCCGTCGCCCCGTTGATGTCCGAAATCGCCGAGGACGTGCTGTACGGGTCTGATCCCGAGAACGTGACGTCGACCTGCGTCGCACCGTTCACCTTGAACGACAGCGTCTTGCCGTTGAGGGCGTGGGGCTCGCGGAACGTTCCAGTGAGCACCGCCGGCTGAGCGGTATGCGCCGAGATCTCCTCGTACACGCCGTTCGGACCCGTGATGGAGCGGAACCATCGAATCGAGTCGTACGTCGTGAGCGCGGTGACCGGGTCCACGACCACCTGAGCGAGCGTCAACTGCATGTTCGTGATCGGCATGTCACCCCGCGAGGAAGCTCTCGATGTCGTTGGTCACGAGCACTTCTGCCTCCGCCGTGTTCTGGCGAGACAAGCGCTCGGAGCCGGTGCGGCCGCGCAAAACCGACTTCAGGTACGTGGCCTCGTCCGTGAGCCGTGCATGCTCATGGTCGTAGAACTCGTTGAACGCAGACTGGAGGCGGTCCAGTTTCGCGTTGCGGTCGGTGGTGCGGTCGTCGGGCACCGCTGAAGTCTACGCTGAGATGGGCAAAGGAAAAAGGCGGCCGTAGCCGCCCCCTTCACACGCCGCCGAGATGCGGCTTCACCTTCTTGTAGATGGCTCCACGAAGCCGGTAGACCTGGTTCTGGTTCATCCCCGTCTTCTTCGCGATCTGCATGATGCTCGGGGGATCGCCGACCGTCGGAAAGAGCTGGTCGAAGACCTTCTGCTCTTCGCTCGTCAGCAGCGCCGGCATCAGCGAGATGATGCTCCGGACCTGGCTCGGGGCATGACCCAAGCTGCCGTCCTCGGCGTCCGGGTTCGGATTGCCTCCGATGAAGTGCTCGGTACGGAACTCCGACATCATCGGCCGCAAGTCGCTGGCCGGGATGTCGGGAAGCAGCTTCTTCATGTCTTCGTACATGGGCTCGTGCCCGTGCTGCTCCATGAACTCGTGTCGAGCGTTCATGAACTTCTGGAACTTCTCGACACGCGGCTTCGGGACGTACGCGAAGTTGCGGTTGCCTCCGACGAAGTCGGTGATGCGCTGGAAGTTCGTGATGACGTGCGTGCGGATCTTCGTCCCCTTCGTCGGGTCGTAGGACTCCAGCCCCTTCTTCGCCGCGACTCGGAGCTGCTGCTCCAAGGCCGAGTAGGGGATCGAGCCACCGAGACCGTTCAGCTTGCGCTTCGCGAACGACTGGATGGTCGGTTCGAGAGCATCGAGAAGCGGTTCGAGATGCTTCGCCTTCTTCCCGCTGTCGTTCCAAGCCTTCCAGAGCGCGTAGTGCGGGTCGGAGACTCCTCCGCCCGTGATCTTCCGCGCATCCTGGTTGAACTTGTCGAACGGGCTTCGCGTCTTGGTCATGCCGAGCGATGACGCGTCAGCGCCTGCGACGCCGCAGTCGAGCCCGAGATCTCGTCGATCTTCGCGTGCATGAGCCCTCCGATGGAGGCACGGAAGTCGTTGACGCTCGGGATGTAGTTGTCGAAGGCACGGGCGAGCTCGCCCTGCATCGTGTCGCGATGACGCTCGACCGTGAGGTCGGTCATCGGGCCCTGCACGTCGGCCTTCAGCCCGATCGACGGCGACATCGGATCCGAGGGCCGGATGTCGTTCGGGCCGGAGATGAGCGGGCTGTCACCACCACGAGCGGTGACGTCCCCTGCGAGTTCGAGAGCGAGCTTCCTGATCATGTTGTCCTCATCGATCTGATAGGGGATTCAGGCCTTATACGCCTGCATTGCGTCGCTCAGACTGCGGCGCGGATTCATCGGGTCACTGCTGGCCGAGCGGGTCACGCCCGACTTCGCTGCGATCGGCGTGTTGCCGACCCGCTGCGACTTGTTCGAGCTGCCACGTAGCACGCCGAGCGTAGGCGCAGAAGGCACCGTAACCTTCGGGGTACCCGGCCCCGAAGGAGGACCTCCGAAGAGGCTGCTCAGCTTGTTCTCGGCCAAGTAGCTGTGGATGGCCTTGCGGGCGTGATGGAGCTCGATGCCTTCCTTCGCCGCGGCGAGCACGCCTCCACCGAGACCCGAGGTCAGGGCCTTGGCGGCGAGGTCTCCGCCGGTCTGCTGTGCGAGCTCCTTGGTGCCGCCGGCGAGTCGCGAAGAGAGGCCACCCTTGGCGTTCACGAAGCCCTTGGTGAAACGACCTGCGGTGTCGATCGCCGGCGCCGCAACGGAGGCGAGGCCAGCGGTCTGCCCGATGATCTTCCAGGGCTTCGGCTTCTGGAGCTTCGCTGCGGCCTGCTCGACTTCGTGTTCGTCGACCGACAGCTTCTGGACCTCGTCGACGAAGGCCGCCATCTGGGCTTCCTTCATCAGCGTCTGGACGTTCGTGGGGATGGAGCCCTTCCGGGACTTCAGCCGCTTGTCGTCGATGTCGAGGCCGTGCTGTTCCACCCCACAAGACTATCCGAGGATGCCCCGCGTAGCCAAGACAGCTTGCACGTAGAGGAACACCGACAGGCGCTTCTCTTTCCGGGTGTCGAGACGGGCTGCCCGAGCAGTGTCCCGAGACGAGCGCTGGGCCGCCGCCGGATCGTCGGTTTCATTCGCATCCGTGGTCGTTAGGCCCAAGATGGTGTCGACACGATCGCCCTCAACGTTCGTCGTGAGCTGACGAAGGTCGTCGAAGTCTCCGAAGGCGCGAGAGTGGAAGCCCTCAACGCCTCGGGTGACAGACCCATCGTCGTCGATCTCCAAGTTCGCGGTCCCGAACATGTCGACCATCGAAGCAATGGGACGCCACGTGTACGACTTCAAGAAGTCGTCGACGTCGAAGCGATTGCGGCGGATCATCGAGTAGCCGTCGACCAGAGACGAGACCGCCTCCTCGATCGTTCCTCGTGCCGAGATCTCCGACAGCGTCGCCGGCGCTCCGATCTCAGAGGGTGTTCCAGCGGGGCCCGTGATCTCCGACGGATTGCTGTCGAGGGTCTCCGGAGGCTGCTCGGGCAGCGTGACCGGGGTGCTTGCTCCCAAAGTGACCGGAGAGTCGGGAGTCACCGAGCTCGCCCCAGAGGGATCACCACCGTCAGCCGATCGAGTCGACCGTCCTGTGGGATCGACGATCACGGTGGGGTCGACGATGCTGCCGGTTCCGAAGAAGTACGAGTAGAGGGACCCGATGTTCTGGCTGCGGTAGTTCTCGCCGTACCACGGCGGGAACGTGAGGTCCTCCGCCGGCAGATCGACGGTCGTGCGCTGATAGACGCCCAGCGTCTCAGTGATCTGGTATGCGCGGAACGTCACCGAGACCTCGCGCAACGCCGCATCGTCGCCGGCGTTGCCGGTACCTGAAGTTGCAACGAAGGACGACTGCGTGTCGCCCACGCTTCCAGCAAGAGCTGCGACCTCGGGAACCGACGATGCAGGCACCGCTGTGCCGACGACGACGCGAGTTCCTCGAATGCGCCCGGCACCTCCTCCAGGAACGAAGAGAGGCAGCGTCGTGCTTGATGTGTAGCGCTGCGAGCCTGTGGCGGAGGTAGAACGACGACCTCGAACTGGACGCACCCGCTCGGAGCGAGCGTACTGATCGGTGACGTCCGTGACCGCTGTGATCTCCCCACCACGGGGTCCCGTAGTTCCAGTTGCAGGGGTATCCAGCATCGCCACGACGCTGCGCACCGAGGTGTTGCGTGTCCGCCGATAGCGACGAGGAGCTGCACGGTCATCGCCGAGGAACTCGGTCCTCTCATCCGTGACGCGGCCGTACATCATCTGGATCATGGTCTGGCCGCCGGTCTCGGCCGAGATGCTGTGCGTGATGGATGCCGGAGTCCCCAGGTAGTGACTGTTCGGCTGCTGTGCCGTGAGGGCCTGCACGAGGTCTGCCGTGCGCTCGTCCGCCATCTCGCGCTGACGATTCTGCTCCTCCGCCGGCAAGTCAGATTGGACACCCACACCTTCGCCCTGCGATGCAGCTTCGGCGATCCGACGTGCGATCTCCTGGTTGACCTCCGTATCCGCGGAGTTGATGTCGTCGGCCTTGTACTTGTCGATGACGAGCGCCGGGAAGCCGAGCACGACGAAGGGGTTGAACTTGCCCTGCACCTGGAGCTGCCGAGAGCGGAAGCGGTACTGGAAGAAGATGTGGTTCGCAGCAAGCTGAGCGTAGCCGACTCGCACACCGTCGATCATCACACTGCCACCACGCAGTGCATGCAAGTTCAAGTCGCTCATGCGCTCGAACTTCGGGATGATGCCCGTGTAGAGCTCGTGGTCCATGAGGTCCCGGATGAACCACGCCGGTGCATCTGCGAGGTCAGGAGGCTCGACTCCAGTACGACCGCGACCGATGCTGGCCCCCGACCGCGATCCCAAGATCCTCGATGGCGCCATGTAGTAGCCATCGAACAAGAAGTCGGAGCCGAAGAACGCCGACGACGTGCGGAGCATGAGCCGCGAGACCTCGTCCATGAAGGTCCGGCCGTAGCTGAAGCTGCTGTAGAGCTCGGGGAAGAGAACGTTGCAACGTGGAGGAGCAACCATCCAGACGTCCGGCCGGTAGATCTGCGTGATGAGACGTGCCGGAGGATCGGGCTGCCGGTTGCCGGTCGCGACACGGCGCTGAAGCTGCGCGTTGACGATCGTCTCCATGTCGGCTGCGATCTGATCGCAGTACGAGGTGACCTGCTGCCCTTCAGAAGAGTCCGGAGCTCCGAAGGTGTTGTGAGAGGAGGGCCTTCGCGTGAGCTGTTCGATGCGCTGGAAGCGGACTGCGTTGACCACCAAGATCTGATGGACCTCCAAGTCACCCACGAACCGAGAGCGCTGGCTCACGGCAAGACGACGAGCGACACCAGCGGCCGTTCCACAGAGCGAGGCCAAGCGCGGAAGTTCAACTTGAAGGCCTCCGTTCTCCGAAGATAGACGGCTTGCCTCATCGGGCGTCGTCGACCGTGACTGACGGTCCTTCAGGTCGAGAGCTCGCTGCTTCAAGCGACGAGCTGCATTCACGACCGGCGTGTACGAGTCATTCGTCGTGATCGACACCGTCTCGTACTGCGGTCGGTTCGGGTCGACCAGCGCCGGGATGTAGTGCGGCGACGTGATCGGGATGACCTCGTGGAAGATGTAGCGCTGAAGGGCGCTCAGGACGGCTCGAATGGAGACCTGCCGACCAAGACCTGAAAGAGCTCGGCGGAACAAGCTCCCGAAGCCGTTCGCCGACATCAGGCGGACCTCGTTCTGCTGCTCGAACGGATTCGCTCCGAGCATCTGCGTGATCTTCAGCCGGAGCTCCGCGATGCTGAAGAAGTCGTTCACGCCTCGGATGGCTCGGGTCCCGAAGTTCACACCTCCGATGGCTTCGATGATGTGGGTGATCGCTCCGAGCAGCGTGCCTCGCAGGTTCGGGTAGTTGCGAGGTGCTGTGTTCATCAGCCCGACGATGATGTCGCCGTTGCCCTCCAAGAAGGAGTTGAAGACGGTCGTGGCGGCTCCAGTGAACGCAGCGCTGATGCCGCCGCCGTCGAGAGAGAAGCCCTGCACCTGGTACTGGAACGCGTAGTCCCAGTACATCGACCAGTCCATGCACTGGAGCACGATGCTCCGTGAGCTCCCGGTCTTGTCGACGGTGAAGCCGACGAGTTCGCCTCCGAAGAGGAGACGGTAGTTCTCGTTCTCCAGATCGGTGTCTTCCTGGGCGTCGGTCTGCTCCAGCCTCTCGGGCGGGATGATGCCGTCGAGGTCGGGATCACGGTCCTGGTTCTGGATGGCGATGTTGTCGCCGGCGACCCATGCCCGATCCGATGCAGGAGCTCCGCGATAGAAGTCGTAGAAGAAGAGATGGACGAGCGTGCGAGGGCGAAGCTGAAGAGCGAGGTCGTTCGCCGGGATCTGAATCGAGCACACCGCGGGCTGGTTGGGCTGCGACTGCACCACCGCCGAGATCACGGGAACCTCCACCCCTTCCAGGAAAAGGCGGATGTGGAGCTTCTGGGCGATCGTCATCGGGGCTTGATCCTACGCGAATCGAGTACGTGAAGCACCTATCAGCAAGATGAAGGGCACGGTGCCCTGAAGGAGCGAAGAACATGGACCCCGACGATGTGCAGAACAAGAACCTGATGACCCCGGGCGATGCGATGGCCGAGCTGGAGCGCACGCTCCCGAAGCTCGATGTCACGCCGAAGACCCTCTTCCCGACGAAGCCCAGTTTGCTGGCGCCCGGCCACCGCGTCATCGCGGTGTCGAGCAAGGTGATCGGCGACAACTCGTTCGTGAACCGCTTCGAGAACTACCGGCCGGTCGTCGAGGTGTGGGATCTCCCGGAGAACGGCGACATGGCCGAGGCCAAGCTGTTCGGTGTCTTCCGGCACGTCGAGGTGCTCGGCGCGTCGTGGATCCATCACGACCCCGAGAACGGGCTCCAGTACCAGGCGCGTCGTGGTTCCGTGCTCGTCACGAAGAGCGCGCTGCGCGTCTACGAGGACACGCCGGAGAACGTGGCCCGCATCGCCGAGTCCGAGAAGGCGGTGCCGAAGCGCTTCGGCTGCTGAGCTCGACGAAGTTCCGGTTCGTGTGGAAGAACGGGCGTGTGCTCGTTCTTCTTTTGCTTACAGGTTCAGGCCCGGGACGCCGGCGGCGAGATTGAGGGCTCCATCCGCCTGTCGAATGCCGAAGCTTCCGAAGAGCTGAATGCCGGCGAAGGCGGCTCGACCCAGCAACAGGTAGTTGGCACTTGGACGACCGACGTTGACCCCTAGCTTCGCGAGCTGGCCACGGGCCTGGTTGTCGAGCTCCTCGGGGCTGTTCAGACGAAGGAGCTCCTGGACGCGGTTGAGCTCCTCCTGGTCGTACTGCGGCTGTGTGGTGTCGTGGACGAACGCTGTGTACTCGTCCTTCTGCTGCCAGATCGGGACACGCTCACCGTTCGACCCAGGAGCGGACGGGAAGCTCGCCTGGTTCTCGATCGGCGGGACGTAGAGCTGGTTGCCGATGCCCTTGTTCGGGAAGGCGAGGCTGCGGCCGTAGAGCGTGTTCTTCGCCTGCTCGATCGCACGCTGGATCGTGAACGTCGCATCGTTCGCGAACCGCTGAGCGTCGGCGAGGAAGCCGGTGAGGCTGTCCTGATTGCCCAAGGACGACTGGACATCCGCGGTCGCTGCCGGGTCGTCCGGAGGAACGGTCGTGGGCGTCGGTCCGGGCGTCCGATCCGCCATCTCGTCGTTGTAGATGGGCGAGAAGATGCTGCCGACGTCGCCGATGATCGAGTAGTTCGTGCAGAACACCTGGAACGTCAGCGGGAGCTTGTACGGGTCCTCGACTGTCTGCACCGCCTGCGCCTGGAGCATGTAGCCCTCGATGACGACGTCATCGAAGTACAAGTACATCCGGGCGTTGCGTTCGAGCAGCTTCGTTCCTCGCAACGTGTCGTTGTAGTTCTTCCACCACTCCGACTTCCAGTTGAAGTTCCGTGCGTTCAGGATGACAGCGTTGAAGGTGTAGATGCGGGGGCGCTCTCCGAAGAAGAAGATGTAGTCCTCTCCGAAGGTCTCCACGATCTGCTGCTTCTCGACGCGCTGCTCCTGAACGGACTGAAGGATGAAGTTCGAGTACTCGATGCTCTGACCGATGCCGTTGACATCAGTGGCGCTGCTGCTGTCGACGAGCGGGATGGGGCGACCGACGGCGTCGATGACCTTGATCGTGGCGTAGGTGTCCTTCTTCACCTCGATGCCACGCGTCGGTCGCCGCACGTTCTGTGAGGTACGGGTCTCCTGCGCGGCGTCGTTGAAGACGTCCTCGAAGGGAGAGGTCGTAACGCTGATGAAGACCGCCACGCCGGAATCCTATCAGGAAGCTGAGGAAGCATCCATGCCGCGCGCAGAACGACCGGAGCGAGCCTTCAAGGCTTGGTCCGACGTCGAAGTCGACAAGCTCAGCTTCTGGTGGGGCGTCTTCTCCATCCAGACGATCGCAAAGCGCCTCGGCAGAACCCCGGCCGGCGTATCAGAGAAAGCTCGCAAGACGAAGTTGGGGGCCTTCGCCCAAGACACCATCTCGATGAGAGAGTTCGTACGCTTGAGCGGGTACGAGGACTCTCGCATCCTCGCCAGCGCAGAGGCCATCGGTATCAAGCTCCAGCGCATCGGCGTCGGGAACCCGAAGCGTCCGAAGGCGAAGAGGGCCTACGCAATCACCGAGGAGCAGCAAGAGAAGCTGCTCGCACACTTCGCAGAGCATCCGAACACCTTCTATCCGAACAAGCCCGGCTCCGGTAAGACGACCCAGGGCGTCTGGGGCATCGGCCGGAAGCCTCCGCAGTGCCTCGACTGCAAGAGAAACGACAGACCTCACTACTCCAAGGGCTTGTGCGATGGCTGCTACCAGAAGGTCATGCGCAGCAACCGAAAGAAGAACATGAACAACCCGCCGATTACCCACTTCCAGGGGAGCTACCGCTTCCTGTCGAACTTCTTTCCCGCCACCATCACGTTCGGAGGACTGAAGTACTACAGCGTCGAGCACGCCTTCCAAGCCGCCAAGACGTTGGACCCTGTGAAGAGGGCCCCGCTCACCTTCGCACATGGCACCGAGCTGAGCTGGAATCCCGGCAAGGCGAAGGTGTACGGGCGCAGTCTCGAACTTCGTCCTGATTGGGAGGACGTCAAGTTCAAGGTGATGGGGCAGCTCCTTCGCGAGAAGTTCACGGAGCACGCCGATCTCGGGAAGAAGCTGATCGCCACTGGAACCCGCGAGCTCATCGAAGGCAACTACTGGGGCGACCGCATCTGGGGTGTCTGCGACGGCGAGGGGGAGAACCGCCTCGGCAAGTTGCTGATGGAGATTCGAGAGGAACTACAGAAATGACTACGCCCGAAGAGAAGATCAAGAAGCTCGACTTCACGAAGGTAACGCGGGACGCCGACAAGACGCGCACCAGGATTCTCATCAAGCCCCGCTACGGGATGCAGAGCTTGGAGATCGTGTGTGGTCGCACCAACCTGAACCGCAACCGAGACCGTACGCCTTCATACGAACGGCTCACGGCCCGGGCTTCATACGGTGTCATCGACTTCGAGCACGACAGCGCGTACATCTTCCAGATCCCGCTCGTCGGTGTAGCACTCGACTTTGTCGAAAACTCGACCGTCTACTACAGCGGGATCCTGTTGGGACGCGACCCCGAAGACCTCCGCATCTCGTTGGACACCGACTACGATCCGACGAAGCTGAAGGGCGCCTACAAGTGCAACGGGAAGGAGTGTCGCTCAGGCAAGTCGCACATGATCGTTCCCGAAGGGTACTGGGCGGGCCCGGAGATGAAGGTCCAGACCCTCTACTTGCAGCTCGTTGGTGCCGAGGTTTCCGTGATCTTGAGCACGCCAAGCAAGGAGGACCCTGACCACGGCTGAGACGCCTGCCCCCGTAGCTGAGCGGGAAAGCAGCGGATTCTAAATCCGTGGTCGTGGGTTCGATCCCCACCGGGGGCGAGCAGAAGCAATCACGTTTCTTCCTATAAAACAGATAGAAGAGACAACCTCTTCCGGAGAAACACGAACATGAACCAGAACATTCAGAAGGTCCTTCAGCTCGGCGCCCTCATCGATCGCAACAACGAGACGGTTCGCCGACTTCAAGAAGAGAACAAGCAACACATGGAGGTCATCGAGTCCCTCGTGGTCCACAAGAGGGACAACCAGCGTCCCTCGAAGAAGATCGAGGACCGTCTCGTCAAGCAGATCAAGCGCGCCTTCTTCCGTTCGGAGGAGGAGTACGAGAAGACGATCGTCCAAGCGCTCAAGGGCGGGCCTCCCCTCTGCCGTGCGGACTTGGTGCGAAAGACTCACATCTCGATGAAGACGCTGGCCAAGCTGATGCCACGGCTGGCCGAACGAAACGTGGTGAGGCCCGTGTCAGCCCTCAAGAAGCTGAGTGACGGGCGTGAGATCAAGGTGCAGGGATGGTCCGCCGGAAAAGCGGCCTGAACTACCCCGGAGACAACCCGCAGAAGGCCGACTCCCGCAACCTGCTCTACCGGACCGTGATGTCTTACTGGAAGGCCGCCAAGCCTTCTGGAGACATCATCGTCTTGGCAGGGCATGAAGCGAAGGACGTCGGCCCTCTGCGAGATTATCTTCGGTGGCCGGCATCTCGCGTCCTTTTCGTGGACATCGACGAACGAGGACTGACCCAAGCTCAGAAAGACTGGCCAGGCGTACGTGTTCATCACGGCGACCTCAGCGAAGCCGTCAAGCAGGTCAAGCAGATCGCATTGCTGAACTTGGACTTCATGGGCAGCTTCAACGATGACGTGGAGGCTGCCCTGACTGCGGCTGAGGGAAAAGTCAGTCCACATGGGGTGGTCGCGTACACGTTCTACCGAGGAAGAGAGCACCGATCTCAGCATTCCTTGCAGAAGAACTTGTTCGCAGCTCGCCGTCACATCGACCTGAAGAGCTCCGACTACGAGACGATGCGCTGGGTGGCAGCAGGGGCACGACTACAGCGTGGTCTCGTGTTCGAGAACCCTGAGCTCCTGTTGACCCATCGCTATCGTTCATCGAGTGCAGCCATGGGCATGCTGGCCATCGCCAACGAGCCGAAGGCCAAGGGGAGTCGACGCAGCAGGTGACGTCCCTGCGGAGACACAGCGATCGCAGTGAGGGCGTTTCCGAGATCGGGTTCCAAGAACTCGGACACGGGAACGCCCTCTGCGCGCGCAGACGAAACGACTCGGCGAAGTTCTTCTTCGTTTGCCGTCTCCAGAAGCACGAGCGTGTTGGATGTCGTGAACCACTCCCGGTCCACGGCAGGATGCTCCTCCGTGAACGCGCGGATGGCGTGACAGAGCTGCGCCGCTCGGAGTCCCGGAGCGAGGTCCTGTCGCGAGACCAGGAAGAGCTTCATGCGGCCCTCCGGGGACGCCCAGAGGCCTTCATCTCGCGAGCTCTTTCCTTTGCCTGCCGGAGATGCTCGGCGTACGACGCGAGCTCCTCGTCGCTGGGCTTGGCCTCCAGCCACGCCTTCACCGCACCCTCGTCGACGTCAGCCCCCGCCCAGTAGGCGACGCTGCTCGCGCTGGGCGGCTCCTTCGTGAAGCGCTCGACCTCCCAGTACCTGCGCCCGCGCACGAAGGCGTACGCGAGCCCCGTGTACCGAATCTGCGAGCGCAGATCGGAGCCATGGCCCCAACACATGAGCATGGTGCTGTGCTGCTGTGCCGTGCGCTCCGCGAACGGGATGCGCTTGAGCGAGAGGCGCTCCTGAGTGTTGGCGACCTTCGACTTCACGAGCTCACCGAGCTCGAACTTCAGAACCATCTTCTCTTTCATCGTGAATCTCCTGCATCTGGTTGCTGTTCGGGTGAGGGAACAGCCCAGCAGGAGGGCCACGGGGAAGGTGGAGCTACGTCCAGGTCATGTGCGCATCATCGCCATCGTCCAGCGCGACGTCAAGCCCGACAACGTGCTCTTCACACGAACAGGTTCGACTTGATGATCCAGTCCTTGACCTCACGAGGAACCGGCTCAGCCAGGTTCTCCCCGGTTGCGATGCGGTGGACCGCCGCCCGCACCAAGACGTCGTAGCAGTCCTCGACCCCGACGCTGTCGAGCGCGGTGACGGTGACTCGTCGCTTGCCGACGAGATAGTTCATGACGGCTTTCTGACGAGCCACGGTTCACCTCATGCGGCAGGAGTTGCAGTCGGAGGCGTACCACCACCCGCAGGCGCCGGCAGGCGCTCGCTGAGTGTGGTGCTGATGGTACGGAGGGTCGCGAGGGATTCACGCCCGATCGGGTCACGAGCCTCGGCCTGAGACAGCGAGGCCGCCTGCTGTCGCTGCTGAGCTCCCTGGATTGCTTGCTGGATGTCTTCACGGCCCGTGAACTGACGGATCGCATCGCGATCGGCAGCGGCGAAGCCACCACGCGAATCGCGACGAGAGAGCGCTCCACGAAGAAGGTCTCGGGCTTGGGTCGCCTGCTCGGTGCTGAACCCGAGGCCTTCGGGATCGGAAAGCTGGTGCTCGAACTGCCCCATGATGTCGAGACGTCGAGAACGGCTCATCCCACCGCCACCCGACAGCGCCTGCTCGAACATCCGCTGAGCTCGGGTGCCGCTGACGCTGCGCCCTCCGATCGAGAGCTCCATGCTCCCCATACCGAAGCCCGTCACCTGACCGAAGGCAGCATCAACGGCTCCACGGCCACGACGGCGCCCCTGTCCACTGAGCTCGCGCTCCGTCGAGCGCATCTGGCTGAGACCCGTGAAGAAGGCTCGGCCTGCTTCATCGATCTCACCAGTCTCCGAGCGCATCGCCCGAGACGAGTACTGCCGGAACTCGGAGTCGGACATCGCCATGAAGCGGCTCTGCATCTCGCTCTGAGCTCGCATCGCGGTGTCGGTGTCACCGGAGGCGAGGGCGGCACTGTAAGCACGCACAGCACGGCTTCCTGCGCCACGTCCACCACGGCGAGCGATGTCGGCGAGATCGGCCTGGTACTGCTGGAACTGAGCTCCGGCTGCACGCATCGAGGGATCGTTCTGGACGAACGAAGCGAACTCGGAGCCGAGAGCTCCACCGTTCGTCGCCATGCTCTGCTGCATCTGCATGAGCATCGAGCGAGCTGCGATACCTTCGCGGGACGCCGGGTCCATGCCGCCGATCGTGGCGCGAAGATGTGCCATCGCGGACTGACGTTCGGCATCGCTACCTGCACCGACCGCAGTACGAACTCGGCGCATGAAGTCGGAGTTGCCCTGCAACGACTCGATGTCCTCACGGCTGACACCCGAAATCGCAGCCTGCGTCGCTCGCTGAGCCTCGGTCATGTGGACCTGGCCGCCGCCGAAGTACGCCGAGGTGCTGAGGCGATCGAGGCGCTCTCGAACGTGGCCGCCGCGAGCGATGAACGAGGTCGCATCAGCACCCGGCTGACGCAGCGCTTCCATGACTTCGGAACGCATCCCACCGATGCCGAAGGCCATGCCGCCGATGCCCGCCGCAAGACCAACTGCGGCTCCGAGCGGACCGCCGACTGCGGCGCCCATCATGGTGGCACCTCCGAGAGTCGCGAGGTCTCGTCCGATGCCGCCCATCGTGAGGCGGCCTCCACCACGACCCAGAAGCTGCCCCTCTCCAGGAGCAGTCGCCGCGTTCGTGATGCCATGCTGGCGCATGAAAGCCGACGTCGCGTTTCCGTTTCCGCCCATGAAGCGGTAGACGTCGTCTGCATTGCCGCTACCTGCGGCGGCGAGCTGCGCTTCGAGGATCCGACTGGTTGTTCCCTCCGCGTCACCACGAAGGCCACGTAGAGCACGGATGTCCGCCCCTTGCGTGAGGACACCAGCATCAGCAGCACGAGCAATCTGGAGAGCACGAGACGCCCCAGAGAACGTGTTGATCCCCTCGGTCGACATGCCGCGAGCGCGCAGACGAGAGCCCACGGAAGGTCCCACCTCGAACATGCCCTGCTGGTCGATGTTGAAGGCAGCCTGCGGAGCCGAGAAGCCACCACGCCCGAAGCCCATCGACTCGAAGTCCTGGCGGGTTGCGCGGCTCTGTCGAAGGTGCCGCATCGCGGTCTGACCTTCCGTAGACATCGAGTCGGAACTGATGCCGAGGACGTCGTTCATGACGCGCTCCGCCAAGCTCGACACCCTCGTCACGAACGAACGACCTGCATCACGAGCCGCGTTCATGCCCGTCGCATCCTGAACATGATGTTCCAGGTTCCGCATGAAGGCGTCGACCGAACGACGTTCCGTGATGTCGGAGCGCAGAGCTCCTTCGCGACGAGAGCCCACGGAGTCCGCAGCCTCACGGCTCGCGATCTCTCCCTGGTTGCGCATCATCGACATCATCACTTCGGACTGCGGGCGGCTCATGTGGAAGCGGCGCTGCAAGACCAGGGAGCCCAGGTCATCTCCCTGGTCCATGGCGCGTTCGCCCAACATCATCCTCATCATGCCGAGCTGGCCGGCGATGCCACCCTCCTCCATGAGAGAACCGCGGAGAAGACCTTCTCGGTTGATCGCCCGAGCTCGGCCCATGCCTCCGACAGCAGTGTGAGCTCGCCGGCTCAGATCACCAACGCTCATGCTGCCGGTCGTGAAGTCCATCATGGCGCCAGCATCGAGCCCGGTGCCTTCACGATTCGACAACCCGAAGATGCTGTAGCGACCTGCGGCGGTGCGGCTGAAGCGGCCCGTCTGCGCCATCATGTCGGTAACGAATGCCTGCATTGCGTCGGTGCCCGTACGACCGCCGGTGGCTTCCGAGAGCAGGCCCTCGTTGATCATACCGCCCTGCATCATCGTGGAGACCTGCGAGATGCCTCGCAGAGCTCCTTGAGCTCCTTGCTGGCCGCGACCACCGAACGATCGAGCGATCTGAGCTCCGTTCGACGCGAGCTGGAGGAGCTGCCCCTGATCCATGCCGGTCGAGGCGGAGGTCTGCCGGATCGTTGCGGCGAACCGAGTCGCCTGCGTCGAGCCGAAGACTCCGGCCTGGCGGCTCTGGTTCACGAACTCCTGGGCCTCCTGAAGCGATCCGCCGAGCTCGCGCTGAACGGTGCGCAGGGTCGTGATCATCTCGCGGAAGCGGGTGCGGAAGCCCTCGACATCACGGATGCCCGTGAAGGTCCCCATCTCGGCTCCGCCGGCGATGAGCTGGTTGAGCTCCCCCATCGACGTGAACGGGTTCTGGCGGGCCGTCTGAGCGACGGTACTGCCGATCTGACCCATCTGCTGCTGGTTGAACCCGCGACCGAAGGCGCCCTGGCCTCCCATGAAGTTGAAGTTCTGCCGCAAGTTGGAGTTCAGGGCCATCTGGTCCTGCATGCCTCCGTAGAAGTTGCGACCCAGAGCTCCGGCGTACTGAGCTCCGGCGTACATCGGAAGAGCAACTGCACCAGCAGCAAGACCGCCGGCGGCGAGCCCACCCATGCCTCCGCCGGCCATCCCGAAGGCGCCCATGCCGGCACGCATCGCGAGACCCATCGGGTCCGCCATCGCACCGAGAGCTCCGAGCGGACCACCGACAAGACCGAGGCTGCCCGCCATGCCCAGGCCGGCCATCCCGACCCCGGCCATGCTCATCCCCATGTGCCCGGCGTTCGCAAGACGACCCGCCATCACCTCGCCGTACGCACCTGCCGTCGGTCCGCCGGCGTAGCCGCCATAGCCCCGCATCACACCCATCGCAGAGGGTGGAGGCGGAGGGGGCATCTGCGGCATCATCTGCGGCGGAGGCCCGCTCATCATGCCGGCTCCGTAGGATGCCTGCTGGGCGTAAGCCTGCATGCCCTGGAACATGGAGTTCTGGGCCATCACCGACTGCGAGATCCAGGAGGACGAGAACACCATCGAGCCGGAGTCTAGCGCATCCTCCTATCAGAAGCGTGGGGATGCAGATGCCCCTATCCAAGGAGATCCTGTGACCGACGAAAAGACGCCCCCTGCCCCGACGACCGATCCGACGAAGTCGGTGACGCCGACGTCCATCATGACCGCCGGACCTCTGAACCTCATCATCGTCCGACGCGATACCACGGACTCGAAGCCCGAGTTCTTCATCAGCATCAAGCGCATCCCGACGGCCCCGGGCGACGACCCTGGCCTGATTCCGTTGATCGAGGTGCCTGCCCTTCAGCGCATGCTGGAGGAGGCCTTCACCCCCGCACTCGGCCTCCGCTCTCTTCTTCCCCAGCCCACGCCTCCCGTCCAGCAGAAGACGAAAAAGCGAGGACGCAAGTGAAGACCATCATCGCGATGTGCGGGCTCGCGGGCAGTGGCAAGGACACCGCCTGCGACTACCTCGTCAAGAACTACGGCTTCATGAAGACGTCGTTCGCAGCCCCGATGAAGGAGATGGTGAAGATCGCCTTCGGCTTCACGGACGAGCAGCTCTACGGGTCGAGCTCGAAGCGCGAAGAGGAGGACAAGCGCTACCCGTTCAGTGGCATTTGCACGCACTGCGGGCAGTCCTGCAACGACTGGAGCGATGTCCTGCCCGAGGAGCGTGACATCCCGGAGGGGTTCCGCTGGAGCTGCGTGAACTGCGAGATCAACTTCAAGGAGTTCGTCACGCCCCGCCTCGCTCTTCAGACCCTCGGCACGGAGTGGGGTCGTCGTCTGAACGACGGTCTCTGGGCGAAGGCGACCCTCAACCTCATCATGAGCTCGACCCACGACAAGTGGTGCATCAGCGACCTGCGCTTCCGCAACGAGCTCGACACCATCCTCGATGCTGGAGGCAGGGTCATCCGCCTCACTCGCGGGAAGCCCAAGCACAACCATGCGAGCGAGACCGACCTCCTTCGGATCCCGCTCAGCCACTTCAGCACCGTCATCGAGAACGAAGGCACCGTCGCCGAGCTCGAACGAGAGCTGGATCAGATCTACAGGAACTCGATCCGATGAGCGACACGAAGGTCCTCAGCTTCACGACCCCCGAAGGTGAGGTTGGTGCTCATCGAGAGCCCACTCGCTGCGAGCGCGACGCACACCATGGAGCAGCACAAGGAGTACGCGAAGGCGTGCATGCGCGACAGCATCTGGCGAGGGGAAGCTCCGTACGCTTCGCACCTCCTCTACGCGCAGCCTGGCATCCTCGACGACCTCATCCCGGCGGAGAGGGAGTACGGGATCGAGGCCGGCCTGGCGTGGGGTGACAGGGCGGACCTGACCGCGGTCTACACGGACCTCGGCATCTCCGGAGGCATGCAGCGTGGTATCGAGCGCGCCCAGAAGGCTGGCAGGCCCATCGAGATGCGTCAGGTGGACCCGTCGCACCTCCGCGTTCACTGGAAGTTCCACTTCTAACAGGCGTTCTTTTTCGCCTATAAGTAAGGTGAAGGGACTTCCTCTTCACCAGGAGAACATGAACATGACCAACAAGAAGATCTACGCGAAGGGCGACTACCTGGAGCTCAGCCGCGACGAGATGTACGGCGCGCTGCGGGACATCGACCCGACGCGTGCGAAGGGGAAGTCGCGCGCCAAGAAGGAAGAGCTCGTCGACCTCTACAGCGCGGCGCTCCAGGAGCACGCGAAGGTCCACTTCCAGACCGAAGAGGACCGAACCAAGGGCTCGGACTTCGAGGAGAGTGCCGAGCTCGTGCAGGACCCGACCCCCATCGTCGAGATGGATACGATCCTGAAGAAGGGCGACCACCAGGTCGTCGTGGTGGGAGACGGCTCTCACGGCGAATCTCTTCGTCAGGCAGCACTCGACCGTGGCCACTCCGTGGTGATGGTGCCCGAGGATCACGGACATCACGTCCACGGCCCCAACTGCGTCCATCTCCATGGCAGTGCGCTCCCCCTGCTCGCCGGAACCGAGGAGTTCGAGCGCGTCAACCCGGAGATGCCGGGACTCATCGGTGATGGAGGCATCCTCCACGTCCCATCGGAAGAGGACCGTCTCTTCACCTTCAAGAACGGCGATCGCGAGCTCACCGAGAAGGAGAAGTTCATCATCGACCGCCTCTCCAAGAACTTCGACGCGTTCTGTGCGAACCCCGCGAACAACGAGGCGAAGCGTGATGTCCTGGCCGACATCTACTCGCTGAAGGTCAGCGGCATCATCGCCAACCCGAAGTTCGCCGAGACCCTGAAGAAGGGGCGTACCGACGTACGCGACTTCCGGCGCCAACAGAAGATGGGCATCACGGGCGACCTGCTGAAGCAGGCGATGGCCGACGTGAAGCGCGACCAGGCCGCGACACAGCTCGAAGGAGCGGTGTCCGCCGAGCAGCAGGCGGGGGCCTGACATGGGCAACGGCCGAACCTGTGATAGCTGCGGCTGCTCGCGCCACGAGTGCGAGTGCTGCAACGGCTGTCATCGCCTTCGCTGCATCTGCGAGGAGCGGCCGGGAGATGTCAGGACTGCTGCGGACCTCACCCGTCTCGGGACGGAGCAGGAGCTGCTGCAAGACCTGACGTCCAGAGGGTCTCTGAGCATCGACGACGACATCGCGATGTTCTGACGAGGGAGGGAGGCGTGCCACATGGCACGCCTTCTTCTTTTGCCACTATTGGGCTGCTTTTACCTATCAGAGAGATAGGAGGAGCCCCAACATGAACACGAACAAGCGTCTCGACCCCAGCGGCACCAACCCCGTCAACAGCATCCCCGATCCCCTCAAGAATGACATCCTCTGGGACAAGTTCCTCTTGTCCGTGGGCACCGAAGCTCGTCGTATGTACGAGGAGAAGGGCATCACGTCCTTGCAGTTGGCGGGAAGCATCAGGCAGATCGCCCTCAGCACGGGGAAGCACGCCCCCTTCGTCTACGACCATCAGGGGGCCGTGGTCTTCACTGCCTTCGCGTACCACCTCCACATGCACGAGATTCTCATCCGGGAGTTCGCGACGGCAGCAGTTGCGTTGCACCATCCCCGCAAAGAGATCTTCGTGCTCGTGCTCTACAGCAAGTTCGGGCTTACTCCGGCCGATCTCGATCCGCACTTCTCCATGGTGGAGGGGTGGTTCAACGATTGGCTGGGTACGTTCGGACCGGACATCCTGCGTCCGGAGAAAGAAGAGTGAGATGATCAAGAGCATCGGGGAAGAAGAGCTGTCCGAGCACGACGACGCGAACATCACCTGCAACGTCTTCATCACGAAGATCAGCGAGAATGATCACGAGGAGCTCGACGAAGATTGGGACGAAGAGGAGGGGGAGCCGCCCAGCAAGTGGGCGAAGTTCCAGCTCACGGCGGACGTCTTCATGCCTCGCAAGGGCCTGCACGACGGCGCCTACAAGTACATCGCAAGCACGCGGGCGGAGCTCCAGGAGCTCGTTCGCGAGAAGATCCTTCCCAGCTACGAGATCGGCCTCCAGGCCGTGAAGGACCTCGCGGACGGGAAGCGCACGGGCTTCTACTACTGGACCCCGACGACGCCGGAGGACCATCCGGACATCGCGGATGCGGAGGATTCGGACTGAGCGCGAAGAGGGACTGGCTGATGCCGGTCCCTCTTCTTTTGCTGCTCAGCCTCGCGTCGAGCTCTTCTTCTCGCGCTTCTTCGAGATCTCCGCGATCGCCTTCGAGACCTGCTGCTCACACGGGTCACAGAGGTTCGTGTACGCCACGACCACCTTCCCGTTGCTGCTGATCTGATACCGCGGCGGAGCGTCCGCCTTCGGCGGCGCGTACTTGTTGTTCTTGATGTCCTCGGCGGTCACCGGGATCTCCTTCACCGCCGGGCACCGCTCGCACTGTCGCTTCATCACCATCACGTCGCTCATGATCAACCTTTCGTCTTCGCGTAGATGAGAAAGGCCTTCAGGATGCCGCGCTCGGGGGTCATCAGGCGGTCGTTCCCGCTGAGGCCCTGCTCACGCTGCTTCTGCTGAAGGTACTTCTCGAACTCCGAGATCTCACCGTCCATCAGCCGATCGATGTTGGCTCGATCGAGCTCGGGGGGATCAACTCGGACGACCACCTTGAGGGCGGGACTTCCCACTGGGATTTCCTTTCTGTTCTGCTGCCGTCTTCTTCGCCGCGTCGGCGATGGCAGCGTCTTCGGCAACCTTGGCTGCCGGCTGCTCGCCGGCGGTGTTCGGCTGCTCAGCCGCGGGAGGCGTTCCTCCGCCCACGGGCTGATTCTGGAGCTCTTCGAGCTCGGCATCGATCTCGTCGATGCGCTGCTCCATCTCGATGAGGGAGAGCTCGATGTGCTCCTCGGGAACGGAACCCATGTCCTCGCGTTGCATCACGAGTTCGGCGGGACCCGCGTCGGTCTTGCGGTAGAACGCACGCAGGTGGGAGATCGAGACGCCGTACACGGCCTTCCTCGACTTCAACTTGGAGATGAGCTCCAAGACCTCGGCGATCGTCTTCGGTGTGGTCATCTTGTTCACGCGCGCAGGAAGGCGTTGAGTCGAGATTCCAGTGTAGCACCGGAAGCTCCATCCCTGATGAGATCCTTCAGGTTGTAGCGGACCCACTCGCGACTGGAACGCACGAGCTCCAGCTTCTCACCACGGTGTTCGCGCTCCTGCTCCTGCTGCGTCGTCTTCATCAGATCGCCGCGCATGATGCCGATGCGGATGTCCGCATTGCATTCGAGCCTGAAGAAGTAGCGCTCGATGACCGGCGCCCAGTTCTCCATGGGCAGCTTGAAGAAGACTTCGCCGACGAGGTCGCGGTCGCGGCTGGGAGTCCGGCATGACAGGCAGATCCCCATCCTGTGCTTGATGAGCGCCGGAGGCATCGGAGCCGCACACCGCCGGCGCTGACCGTCGACCTCGATGACGTTCGGACAGAAGTAGACCTTCTCGTCCCCTCCGCCGTGCGCGAAGCCACCATTCGTCCAGGCCATGAGGAAGCCGCTGAACGGGCGGAACTTCGAGCGTTCCTCGTTGAAGTAGACCTCCAAGAGGAACTTCGAGGTGTGATTCTCGGTCTTCAGAGCCCCCATGAGGCGCTGAACCTGCTCTTCGACCTCGGGGGTGACCTTCAGCTTCTCCCCGACCGCGACCATGTCGTAGATCGAGGCGTCCCCGGTGAGCTCGCCGATGCCGGACGTGCCGTCCGCCTTGACCGAGCCCTTCACGTTCGTCGATTCCATGTTCGTGTTTCTCCTCAACCTGCGATGAAGGCGCTGGCGACTGCCTGCGACCCACGGTCCTCATCGTCGCGCGGGTAGGCGCCCTTGAACTTGCCGTTCTTCGGGTCGGGCACGAGATTCGACTGACCCACGAGAGGGACCTCGTTGACCTCGTTGCCGATGCGCAGGGTGTTGATGGTCGCCTGCGTCAGCGAGATCTGACAGTCCTTCAGGTTGCCGCGCATGATGATGCGCCACATCCAACGGACGCTCCCGCGCTGCGCATAGAAGCGCTTGCTGATGTCGATGCTCCAGGTCTTCGCCTCCTCCGCGGTGATGAGGATGTGGTCGACCAGCGCCCGCCAACGAGCGGGGACCAGAGGGTTCTCCGGCCTCACACGAACGGAGATGACGATCTCCTTGCCGTCGGCCTTCGCATCGACGATCTCGAAGCCAGCCTTCGCGAACGCTTGATCGACACGCATCTCAGACTCCGAGGTCGATCGCCAGCCCGAAGGTGACGTCGGTGAGGAAGAGGGAAGAGGGTGGAGCTCCCAAGACAATGACGCGCTCGTTCGTGACGAGAGGAGACACGTACGCCGTCTTGATGCCGAAGACGTGGGTTGGTGGCTGCTGCGTCTCTTCGACGCCGAGCCATGCCGCGAAGAGAGGCCATCCCGGGACCACGAGCTCGAACGTGAGGAGCTTCTTCTCCGACATCTTCTGCGTCGCCCCGTAGAGCGTGTAGATGCCGTGCTCCTTCGGATTGAACGGGTACTGCTCGATCTCCAGGTGGTTGAGCAGGAAGGTGTGGTCGACCTCGTTCTGTCCCTCGGGAACGACGGGGGTCTGCTCGTCCGCCATCTCACGCGAAACGAGGATCCCCTTCTCGGTGATCACGACCTCGTGGACCTTCGGCTGCGAGACGGCACGCTTCACGTACTGAAGCAACGCCGACATCGTGTTCGGCAGCGGCTCGGTGTGGAGACGCTTCATCGGATGGCCTCCAGGACGATCTGGCGTTCCCGGTCCTTGTGGGCGCGGTAGAACTTGACGGCGTCCCGCATCACCCCCGTGAACCCCTTCGGGTGGTTCTCGGCCTTCGCGAGGGACTCCAGCCACTGCTCGTCATCGCGAGGAAGACGGATCGTCCGTGGGCTGGACATCGTGTCGAGAGGCTCTGTCTTCTCAGGAGCCTTCTTTTTGGGCTTGGGCTTGGGAGCCATGGCCCAGAGCATACGAGAGCATACAGCGCCTCGTCAAGCGAGTTCGAGCGCGTGCATCCCGTTCAGGTAGCTGTCGAGGCCCTTCACCTCGGGGAACATCTCCTGAAGACGACGCACTACATGCTCGTGGATGGCGTCGAGATCGGCAGCGGTGTCGGTGACGCCATTCATCGCGATGATCGTCTTGAGCTCGTTCTCCAGCGACGACTTCAAGAGCGGGTTCGTCGCGAGCCAGAGAGGCAGCCACGTCCAGCGGATCTCGAACGCCCCGTCGATCAGCTCCACGATCCTCATGCGGCCCTCTTCATGACGAGCGGACGGTAGCAGCGATCAGATGCGCCGTACCAGGCATCGTGTCGTTGATGTTCTCCCAAGCCCGCTCCACCGAGAACCAGAAGGGGGCGTTCGCAACCAGCCCACTGAGCTGGAAGGGAACCTCGACGATGACGTTCTTCGCGGAGAAGTTCGCTGTCGCCTCGACGATCGTCGCCGACCCCAAGTTGTACGGGTTCGTGCCCGGGCCCAGGGAACCGTAGCGGACACGGAAACGAACGGTCGTGCCCGGGCCAGCATCAGCGTCGCCCGAGAACGAGAGACGAAGCACGGGGGCGGCAGCAGACGCGTAGCTGCGGAAGAACGCCCGCACGAACCGCCCGCCGATGCTCGCGACGATGTTGCGCAGGTACGACTGAAGCGTCGAGCCCTCGAAATCTCCGAAGGCCATGCGGAACGTCGGGCTCGCTCCGCCAGGTTCTCCAGAACCCCAGTTCGACGGAGCAACAGGGCCCGTCAGGATCGGGATAGCAAGCACACCCTCCGAGGCCCCGATCTTGAGGCCCGCGTAGAAGGTCACCCACGCCGAAGGCGGTGGAGAAGTGACGTCGTGAAGTGTGCTTCCGGTGAGAGTCTGCATGTTGAGCAGCCCCGCACGAGAGCGCATCTTTATGCCGTGGTAGTTCGCGGATGCCCCAGGAGCACCATCTGCAAGCAGACCGAACCCCTTCTCATCCGAGACCACCGAGGAAGAATCGGTACGGACCTGCGCATACAGGTGGATCTCGGTGAAGGCAGAGCCGAGCGTGACTTCCTTCAGGAATGCATCAGCGACCGTGGTGGTGATGGAGAGGACGCCACCGTCGATCAGCGTGTACACACCTCCGCTTCCGAACCCCGTGAACCCCGCCGCCAGAGGCAACTGCCCGAAGCGAGCGTCGTACTCGATGACGACGTCGCACTTGTCGAACGGGATCGTGGAGATCGCGCTCGTGCCGGGCTGCGAGACCGGGTTCGCAGCGCGCAGGTTCTCCTCGACGACGATCGGAGGAAGGCCGTTGAGATCTGCTTCGTGGGGGTAGTGAATCTGCACGGCGGACTCCAAGAGGATGTTGGCGAGCGGGGAGGACGTCCCCGAGCACACGTCGACCAAGGAGACCACGAAGGTGCCGTCGTAGTCCACATCGGGCAGGAGAGCTCGCAGGATCCCGGCCACGGGAGTTCCCGGGCTCTCCGCGGTGACGTCCGGGGTCGGAGCTGCGAGAGGAAGGGGGTCGCCACTGTAGATCGTGGGGCTGACGTCCACACGAATCCCCAAGGTAGCGTTCTCGAAGCGGATGCGGACGCACCCCAGCAGTGTCGTGTCGGTCACCAACACGAAGATGCTGTCACCGAGGACGTAGCTGCCGAAGAAGCCGATGCCGCTCAGGACGACGTCGCTTCGCACCCTCGAACAGCTCTCGCAGACGATCTGCTTGTGGGTCCGTGCAACATCGACCTCGAACTGCCCCCAGGTGCCGGAAGCTCCCGAACCGAAGTAGGTGCCGTACGGCGTCGACCCGAAACCACCGTAGGCGCCGTTGTCGAAGAGCACCCACTGCGTCGCCGGCTCGATGAGCGTGATTCGTTGGTCCCGGAACTTCCGGTACCCACACACGCACTTCATGTTCGGATCGGCGGTCATCAGTGCCCAAGGATGGACTGAAGCAGGGCCACGATGCCAGTGATCAGTCCGAAAATGCCCGTGACGACCGCGATGATGATCGGGGCGGTGGTCTTCCACCACTCCAGGCCGATCTTCTTCTCCTCGTGGTGCTGCGTACGCACCTCTTTGACCTCGGCGAGCGTGCGTGCCGTGTCCTCTCGTCCATCCCGAACACCCTCCTGGTGCCCTTCGAGCTTGGCGAGACGAACAGCGATCGCACTGACGTCCTTCTCGATGTCGTCGGCCTTCTTGGTGAAATCCTTCTGCGAGCTCTCGACGTGCTCGACGCGGGTCGTCAGCCCAGTGAGCATGAAGTTGAAGCCCGAGAAGCCGCGGCGCACCCGCTGCTCCAGTTCACGAAGCTTGGTGATGAAGTCTTCACCCGACACGGTCGGCCTCCTCCTCGCTGATCATGTCTAGCACCGCGGCGCGAGCTTCCGAGAGGTTCGTGGGCATCGGCATGCCCGGAGGAACCGAAGCCTCCCGTACCGCCTTCAGCGCCGCCTCCGAAATCGGTTTCGTTCGGGGCGGAGACTCGTCGTCGAGCTGGAGGTAGCTGCGGATCTCCCGCAACGCGATGTACGCCCCGTCGTTCGTGAGGATGTCCTGAACCGCCTCCGCCTGCGATGGAGCGTTCTTCATGAGATGCAGCCGCACCTTCGCGATCGCCTCCTCGATCGTCGAGATGTGCCGAGACAGGATCCCCGTGTCGACCGGCGGCGGTGTCGAAGACCGTCCGGGGCGCTCTTCGATGGTCCGAAGACTCGCCATGGAGGCTCGCGTGAGCTTCTTGGCGGTGAGGTCGTTGATCTTCCGCTCTCGGGCGTAGAAGATCTCGCGTTCGAGCTGCTCGGGGGTCAGGCCCGGCTTCTTCACGAGGTAGCTCTGAGCTCCGGCACGAACTGCCAGAATCGCCGTCTCCATGTCCTCGCGGCCCGAGAGCACGATGACCGGAACGTTCGGCGACACCTTCAACACCTCGACGAGGGTGTCGATGCCCTGGCTGTCCGGAAGTCCGAGATCGAGCAGCACGACGTCGAACTTCTTGTTCGACAGGAGCATGGTGGCCGTCTTCAGCCAGGTCGCAACCTCGACTCCGACCCGCAGCAACGTGGCCTGAAGGAGCCTCGACTCGATGAAGGCGGCGTCGGGAGCACTGTCCTCGACGAGAAGCACGTGGATGGGGATGGCCATGTTCACCTCGCCGGTAGCTTCGAGACCTGGAACCAGTACGCGCCCAGGATAGCTACCATGTCCCGAAAAGTCGTGAGCGACATCGGCTTGATGAGGTAACCCGAAGCTCCAGCTCGATACGCTCGTTCGATGTCATCGAGTGACGACGAGCTCGTGATGACGACCACGGGGATCGACTTCGTGAGCTCCTCGACCTTCAACTTCGCGAGGAGCTCGAAGCCGCTGATCTTCGGCAAGTTCAAGTCGAGCAAGATGAGGTCGACGAGCTCGTGCTCCAGCATCTTGCTGGCTTCGTCGGCTGTCACCGCTACACGCATCTCTACGCGATCGAGCGCCGAGAACGCCTTCCTGGCGAGGACGACGTCGGGAGCGTTGTCCTCGACCAGTAGAACGCGGTGCTGCACGGTCATGCCTTGGGGAGGGTAAAAGAAAGGGTCGTTCCGTGGCCCTTGCCTCCCGATTCCGCCCAGATGTCACCGCCGTGAGCTCGGACGATTCTCTGGCACAGCGAGAGCCCGATGCCGGTCCCATCATACTCCGCCGTCGTGTAGAGGCGGTAGAAGGGAGTGAAGATCTTCGTGAGGAAGGCGGGCTCGATCCCGAGTCCTCGGTCTGTAACCTTGATCAACCACATGCGACCCGCGTCGCTCGCCGTCACACGGATGTGCGGAGGCGCCTCACTGTCACCCTTAGGGGTGAACTTCACGGCGTTGCTGAGCAGGTTCTGGAAGACCTGCACCATCATGCCGGCATCGCATGTCACCGAGGGAAGGTTCTCCGTCGTGATCTCCGCCTTCGACTCGTTGATCGAGACGCGAAGGTTCTCCTTCGCGATCTGAACGAGCCGCTCCAGCGACACGTTCTCCTGCGGGTTCATGTTGTTGCCGGCCCGGCTGAACCGAAGAAGGTCGTCGACGAGGTCCATCGCCCTCTTCGAGGCTGTCTCGATGAAGCCTCGATACTGCTGGGCCTCCGGAACGTTCTCGAAGAGGTGCCCGTACTCCTCGAAGAGGAGCTGCGTGTAGTTGCTGATGACTCGCAGGGGCTCGCGCAGGTCGTGCGAAGCGACGTGGGCGAAGTTCTTCAAGTCGGAGTTCGACTGCTGAAGCTTCTTGGTGAGCTGGACCTTGTCGTCGATGTCGATGAGGACGTGCATCATCTGCACGAGCTTCCCACCCTCGCGATAGATCTGTGCTCGATCGATCACGGCCACCACACGGCCATCCGGCTTCACCAGCGAGAACTCCAACTCGACGTTGGAGACCTCCGGGTTCGCGAGGGCACGTTCCATGAGCGCACGAACGTCCGTTACGTCCGCCGGTGAGATCTTCGAGTAGAAGAGGTCGAGCGACGTTCCCAGAGACGTGGATGCAGCTCCGAGGTCGAGCATCTGTCCGACGCCAGCGTCCCAGCTCTGCATGTTCATGACGTAGTCGAACCACCACATCCCAGCCTTGGCAGATTCCAACGCCAGCGAGAGGCGGCGGTTGGTGTCGTGGACCTCCGTGATGTCCTCGAACATCGACGCAGCGACGCGAGTCCCCATCGGCAGAAAGTACATGCGGTACGTCCTTCCGAAGATCGTCCCGAGCTCCACCTGCTTCGGGTTCTGTGACTGAGCGGTCTCGTAGAGCGTCTGAACGAAGTCGGCGTTCGGCTCCTTGCCCTGCTCGGCCGTGATCTCGCGGAAGGTCTTCCCTTCCACGTGCTCGCGAGCCATGCCGTATCCCGAGACGATGCTCTTGACGCCCCACTCGTTCATGAAGACCAACTTCATATCTTGCGGGGAGGTTGCGCCTTCGGCATCCCAGACACCGATCGCGATCGGCACCTGGTGAAGCAGGGCATGGGCGAGTACTTCGTTCATCACAGCCTCACGACCGGAAGATCTTGGAGATGCAGTAGTCCGACGTCGTCACGCCGAACACACCGGGCCCAGGGTAGCTCTTGCCTGTGGTGTCGGGATAGAGCGTGGTCCACGACACCAACTTGGTGGCCACGGAGTCGTAGACGCGATTCTCCACAGCGAAGACGGAAGGGTTCCTCCAGAACTCGCGAGGAGCCCACCTTACCGACAACGAGAAGGCCGGCTCTTGGTTCGCGCGAAGCGTCCAGAACTCCAGCGGGGCCCACCGAACTGAAAGCGTCGTCAGAGCCATGGCTCACCCGAGGCTGGGAAGGGTGTTGGCGAGCCAGGGGACCAAGAGGCAATCGACGAAGACACGGGCCTCCGTGGCGTTCGTCGGGTCGTGACGAGCCGGCCACGAGCGGAAGGCGACGCCACTTCCCCGAAGTCGAAGAGAGGTCCCCTTCGTTCCCTGGCGAGCGGCATAGCTCGATGCGGGACGAACCCACGCGAGCTCGATGCTTGGCTCTGCCAGATCGTTGGGATCCGGCCCTACCCCCGTCAGCGTGTTCAAGCCCGAAGCCGGAACGTACGTCGAAGAGGAGTTCGTTCCTTGCGCCACCAACACCCACTCGTCGAAGCTCTCCGACGTGAGGTTCATCTTGTACCAGCCGAACCAGGTCGTGCTGTTGAAGAGAGAGGTTGCGCTCAGCGGACCACCACTGGCCGGGAACCAGGTCATGATGATGGGGTCGGCATCGAGGGCGTTGAACGAGCGGAGGGTCTCGAACATGACGACCATAGAGATCGAAGAGTTCGATGGGCCCGTGGCCCATGCGTAGAACGTGTAGCAGTCCGTGTTCGCGGCATCGGAGTATGCGAGACAGTGGAAACGCGTACCCGAAGTGGTGGACGGGTTGGTGACGCTGGTGAACGCGTTCGCAGCGCCGAGAACCTGACCCTGATCAGTGGCACTGGGAGGCACGGTCGCGCTGATCGCACCGAACCCAGTGCCGATGAACGTATCGAGGGCGGAGTAGTAGATACGCCACTGCGTGTTGCTCGTGCCGCGCTGGATGAGGATCTGCCGCTTGTTCGCCGGACAGCGCAGAACGATCCATGCGTTGTTCCGATCGAAACCTCCTGTGCCCGTTCCCGTCCCCGTGATCTGGTTGTTCACGTTGCCAGGCGTCGTAGAGAACGTTCCGCCGGTACCTGTTCCCGAGGCGAAGTGAGTCCAGCCCGCGGTGAGAAGCGTCTGGATGATGTTCCACAGGAACTCGACGACACCGGAGCCCGAAGGCTGCGGGTTCGGAAAGTTGATGGAGCTCGCACTGTCGATGGAGCGTGTCGTGATCTTCGCCACTTCGTCCTCCTCACGGGCTCGGCGTCGTGCCCTTGGGCCACGGGATGGCGAAACCGTTGTAGTAGACCCATGCGAGGTCGCTCGACGGGTGCTGCACGACGTCCGGGTAGTTACGAGCGATGATCGTCTTCTCGGACAGGTGATGCGAGAGCCCGAAGAAGAGCCCCGGGTTGCCGCTGCCCTGATTCAGGAAGCGCATGTACCTCACAGCGATGATGTCGTCACCACCGTCGTAGTCGTTCGCCCCCATACCTCCGGCGCTGATGCCGCTCGCATCGCTGATCGTGTTGCCGGAGCCGTTGTTGGTCCCGAACCGAGCGCAGATGATGGGGATGAGCGTGCGAGTGCTCAGGGTGGGCGAGTAGAGAAGCTGCATCGTGACCGAGAGCGAAGAGCTCGACCCCGCGGGAGAAGCCGTGCCCTGGAAGGCATGCCAGACGCACGGGTCGATCACACTCCCCAAGCTCGCGTAGCGGCTCTCGTCGGTTCGTGAAGAGAGCGGATCGCAGCAGATGAAGTCAGCGCGAGTGCTCGTGCTCTGGATGGTCCGGATGAGCCAGAAGCCCCACACACCGTTGATGGCGGTGTCTTCGACGACGGCATGCGTGTAGATCAACGCGCTGGTGTTGAAGTTGCCCGAGCTGATGATGGTGACCTCATCCGTTGCCGTCGGACGAGCGGAGGCTCCTGGAGAGCCACCCGTGAAGCGAGCCGAGTAGCTGTAGTAGAGGCTCCAGACTGACGCCGAGCTCTCGCGCTTGATGATGATCTCGCGGTTCCCGCTCGGGTCACGTAGACGCACCCAGCGGTTCGTGCCGTCGAGTCCTCCGGTACCCGTGCCACCGGAAACCACAGGCCCAGCCGCGCTGTTCGAGAACGTTGTGCCGTCCCCTGAGCCCTGCTGCGTCCAGCCCACGGAGAGAAGCGCGGTGACGAGGGTGTACCAAGACACGCCCATGGTGGCCGCCACCTGATTCACGAGCGAATGTGTCGAGACCGTCATCAGCTCACCTCGATGCCTGCCCAGTGGATCTTGACGAGATCACCGAGGGTGGCGGCATCCAAAATAGCACGGAGCTCGTATACCCGAGCGGTGTTGAAGATGGTGTTGGTGTTGACACCCGGAGACGCCGTCTTGGTGAGACCCTGCTGACGGTCGAGGATGTTCGAGCCCGCCGAGAAGTTGATGGAGAGCGTCGACCGAAGGACCGGCGTGATGGCGGCTCCACCCACGGGCCCTGTGTCGTAGAGGCGAACACGAGCATCGCCCGAGGTCGCAGGACTGAAGCGGCCGAACATGTGGAAGACGCTCGTCTGCTTCGTACTGCCGTCGAAGATGAAGCCTCCGATGACGACCTCGACGTTGATGAGCGAGATGTCCTGATTCAGCGCCCCGACGAAGGTGCCCTTCGCTGCGGTGCCGACATCCGACCACGTCGCCGGGTACGTCGCGCTGTCGCACTTGCGGTAGAGCAAGCTCGTCGTGTTGTAGTAGATGTCGCCCTGTCGCAGAAGTGGTTCAGCCGCAGCCGTACCGTAGTCCGTGGTGGAGGGCGGCCAGAAGCGGTTCTGCTGGGCCGGGAGGGACTTGGCCGTCATGCTCCACCACCCGTGTCGTTGATGTTGTTGTCGAACACGGTGTTGGTATCCGTACCGTCTGTGTCGAAGGGGGTAGTGACACCCTTGAAGGTGCAGAACTGGATGTCGTTCGAGTCGATGGTGCCCAACCCACCGCTCGCAACTAGCACTGCCTTCGAGAAGTTCCTGATGCTCAGCCCGTGGATCTTGTTCCGATTCAGGTTGCCCCCGGAATCGGTGGCGAAGAGCACTGCCCCCGTGCCGAGCGAGGACATCCCGTCGACGTAGCCACCCCGCACGCTGCAATCGATGACTCGGTCGGAAGGGTCACCATCGCCGAAAGAGAAGGCAGCTCGACCGAAGGCATCAGTGGCCGTCCACACCACCGTCGGAGAGATGATCTGCACTCCCTGCGCCTGTCGGTAGAGGAGGAAGCCCGTCTCCAGTGCATCCGTCGGTGCACACTCCACGAAGTAGCCCGGGCCGTAGTCGGAAGAGAAGCCGATGTCTCCTCCGCGCGTGATGTCGAAGGTGCTGGTACGGCAGCGGATGACGTAGAACGGGTCGAATCCCGAAGTTCCTGTTCCGTAGAAGCAGGTGAGGACGCCGCTACCCGAAGTGATGAAGCTGGGCGGCCCGTAGATCACGACGTCTTCGAGAATCGCCCCTCCCGCGAACTGAACGACGCTGTGGATGTTGCCGAAGTTCACCGAAGCTCCGGTCAGGATCGTCCCCATGTAGATGTCGATGTTCTTGATCCGGCTGACGCTGCTCACATCGACGAACGTGGTTTCAGAGCCTCCGTTCATGGAGCCTGGGGCGTCGATGAAGATCGTGAGGTTCTCGACGGACCCGCCCTGGATGTTGAAGATCGACATCGACTGGCCGACCCCCGGGGTCATCCGGGCAGTGAGGGTGCAGCTTGCCTTACTGGCGAAGATCAGGCGGGCATTGTTGATGACGAGCGGCGTGGAAGCACTGTCACTTGCGTTCAACGTGTAGTTGCCTGGGCGAACGAAAACGTCACCACCCTGGCCACCGAGAGAAGCGAGTGCGGCGACGATGCCGAGGCAGTTCCCGTTGTCGAGGAAGTCGCAGTCAGCAGCCGTGTCTCCTTGACCCGAGCAGCCCACCACGACCTTGTTGTACTTCTTGCCGCTGACCTGGACGGGCTTGTAGTTGGTGCCGTCGTACTTCAGCACTGAGCCCGTCGCCGGCGACGCCGCTGAAGGGTCGATCGCGATGCCGTAGAGCTTGGCGACCCGCGGGTTCGGGTACGTCAGGGCGAGGTCACCACCAGCCGGACCGGATGGAGGGCCCGAGGAGCCGATCGAGCTCTCGACAGCCTGCACGATCTCCCACGCCCACTCCGACCAGCCCGCCCAGTTCTGCTCGGAGACGCCGAGGCCTGAGCGGTTCGGGTAGAGAGCGTTGTCGGTGGCGAGGTCAGCATCGTGGACGCTGAGCTTGTTCGCCTCCGGAGCGGTCTCGACGTAGACCGGAACACGAAGTTGAGCGTTCAACGTGCGCACCGAGGCGATGCGACGAGACTTCGTGATGACGCCGTTGTCGTTGACGGTGAGCTCGATCAAGAACGAGCTCGGGCGCACGATCAGCCCAGCGATGCCGATCGTGACCGTCTGCCCGGTGCTGCTCGACAGCACTGCGGAGGAGCCGCGCTTGTCGATGATCTCCCACGTGTACGTGACACCAGCTCCCGGAGCCGGACTCGTCGCGTTGAGCGTGATGATCTCGCCGGGGATGAGATCGTGGCGCGAGCGTCCCGCTACCCCTGCGCCGGGGGTGACCTGGTCGATGCGGAACTGTGCCGGCATGCCGGCAGGATAGCCCGACACACCCCGAAAGACGAAGCCCCCACGTCGCGCCTGACGTGAGGGCTTCTACCCTAGCGAGCCAAGTGCTCCTGGGGCGTGAGGATTCAGCGTACGCCGGGCAGCGAGCTCAGGTCCAGCGGGATCCGCTCGGTGGCGAAGGAGAGATCCTGGTTCCACTGCCGAGTCGTGCTGCCGACCAGCCCGTACCAGATCTCTCGAAGCTCGTCCTTCCAGTAGCTGTTGCGATAGAGCCCGAACACCGCCGGCTTGGCGTCCTCGGCTCGAACGACACCACCATCGCGACGCCTGATGCTCGCGCCGTAGATCCAGCCGCCTCCGAGAGCGTCGCTCACACGTCGAAGGTCAGCGGTCACACGAAGACCGAAGCCGGCGTAGGGCAAGACGAACACGGGACCTGGCGAGCTAGGCCAGAGGTCTTCTCGAAGACCATCGAGCGGGAACTTGACGGGCCCTTCTCGACGAACGATGCGTCCGCCCGTGAGGGCCGACCAGCCCGAGGGAAGAGCCCTCGGGCTGTACGCGAGCATCGCCTGCTCAGGGCTCACGTCCGCTCGACCTTGTCGGGCTCGATCACCTGCGCCGGGACGTTGCTGTCGTCGAAGGTGATCTGGACGCGGCCGTCCTCGGCGGTGCCCGTGACCTTGCCTTCCTGGCCAGCGACCTTCACGCGCTCGCCGGGGCTGAAGGTCGGGGTGTTGTCGGCGTTCTTCTTCATCATGCGGGGCCTGCCTCTCCACTTCACGCCCTTGTCGTCTCGTTCGAGGATGACGCCGGCGTGGTCGTGCATCACCTTCGCGATCGCGGCGAAAGCTTCGTCGTCGATCCCTTCATCGTTCGTGTGAACGGTGTAGAACTTGATGAAGGGCTTGTAGCCCTTGCCCATGAGCGGGATCTGAACCCCGTTCTCGGTGCGCGACCCGTGCTTGAACTCCACGTCGGGCTTGAGCGTGATCTGCGTGTCGACGTAGATCTTGTGCGGGAAGCCGTACTTCATGTCGGCGAGCTCCATGTGGGGCTTGCCGGTCTTGAACTCGTACGACTCGAAGGTGTCGCAGAACGGGATCGTCTTCGCGAGCTCGACGAGATCCTCCGGATGGATACTCCCGCAGTAGCTGCACGTCCTCCACGGGAAGATCCGCGGGTAGCCGTCCTGGCCGATCTCGTCGGTGGGCGGACGCCACACCACCTCCTCGCTGGGAAGCTTGAAGACGCTGTGCGTGTGATGTGCCGTCGGCTTGTCAGCCCACTTCATGTTCGCCCCCTTCGGTCTTGGGCGGAATGGCGACCAGCATGGCGCTGTGGAAATCCGCACTGCGGAGCTCCCCGTACGCCGCGCCGAGCGTGAACATGTCCACGCCACCTGGCTTCGTCTCGAACCACGTGCAGGTGATCATGTCGGCCTCGACACGACGAACCGTCATCCGCGGCCCGCCGCTCTTGAGGATCGCCATGTCACCCTTCGTGAACGTGTTCATGTTCACTCCACGGTGCGGACGGTCCAGAAGTCGTCCGCGAGGTTCGGGTTGGTGAGATACCCGTACGGGATCGTGAAGTAGCCGGCCTGGCCCCACGCCGAGCCCCACGAGTTGCGGACGATGAAGCGCTCGGTGCTGTCGTCGTAGCCGACACACAGGACGGCATGACCGCCCAGCATCTGCTCGCCGACCGCCGGAAGGTTGAGCACGCCGGTCTTGGCGACCTCGGCGCTCTCGAAGCTCTCGTAGACGGAGAAGCCGAAGACGAACGGGAAGCCCGCCGCGAGGCAGCTCTTCATCGCGCTGAGGCTGGTGCTGACGATGCGCTTGTATGAGAGCGCCTGATGGAGGGCGGCTTCCTTGTACGCCTTCGCCGTGGGCTTCAGCTTGAACTTCGTGATGCGGTACGGCCACGTCGTCTCCGCGCACGCCCCGAGCTTCACGACGCTCTTGATGCCGTCCCGGATCTGAGCGCCAGCGTCGGAGGCGACCGTGCCCTCCATGCTGCGCTCGTTGTAGTAGATGAAGAGCCGCGACGGTGTGAAGAAGAGCCCGAGGTGCTCCTTGTGGTCGGCGAACGCGAGGGCCGCCGCGATCGCGTTGCCGGTGCAGCTTCCGAGCTGTCCCTGGTCGTAGACCGGCGGGCACTCGCTGCGGAGGTCGACCGCCGGGGGCAGTGCGACCGCGCCGTCGATGAAGTACTGATCCCGGTGATCGGGGACGTCGGGGCGCCAGGTGTACTTGCGATGGATGCTCTTGCTCACGGGATCCTCCTTACAGCCAGCGAAGGGCTGCGTAGTTGATGGCGAGGTGTAGCGCGTTGTCGGCGATGATGAAAAGCCACGTGCTCATCCACGTCGGCTTCTCTTCATCGTACCCGGTCGCGTTCGTCTTCGCCCACACCGGCCACGCACTCGGAGGGGCCAGGAAGTTCTTCGCGAAGCAGACGTAGCGAGCCACCGCGAGATGGTCGATCAGAGCGTGCGTCTGCATGATGACGAACCATGCGACGAACGACGGGTGCAGCAGCACGAAGGGCAGCGAGTACGTGACGGCGTGGATGAACGCGACCATGTACGACTTGCGTTTGTTCAGCGCCATCCAGTCGCTCTGGAGGATGTAGTCGCCGAACACGTGAGCGAGAAGCTGTTCCATCAGTCCTTCGTAGCCTCGTTCATCCGCGCCAGGAAGCTGTCGGCCATCTCGCGCCCGAGAGCACGAGCCTCCTCCACCGCCCCAGCCGGGTTCATCTTGGTGAGCGCCCCGACCGCAGCACTGGCCGCGACGCACCACGCACCTTCGACACGGACGCCGACGTCCTCGAACTTCGGCATCGGATGCCCGCTGACGGCCTTCCAGTCGACGCTGTCGCCGTAGGCTTCATACATCGTCTTGGCGAGCTCACGCCACGACGCACGGAAGTCATCACTGAGCTGCTCTGCTTTCGTCATGTTCATGTTCCTTGGGGCAAAGAATCAGCGAGCCACCGTGGTGGCCCCGAAGAAGGAGATCCCCTTGTCGGAGAGGTCCTTGATGGGCATGTCGATGTGCACGGTGTGCATGCTCTTGTCGACGTCGTGGATGCGGAACTCCTTCGCCCGCCCGATGACCGAGTAGAGCTTCTTCAGCCACTCGTTCCCCTTGGCGTGATCCTCGAAGACGATGTCCTTGGTGACGCGAGGCGTCACGATGCGAAAGGTGATCATGAGTCCATGTCCTCTCCCGGGCCACGCCGGCGAGGCGGACCACCGAGAGGACCTCCCGGACCCATCATTGGGCTCGGGAGATTCCCCATCGTGCGCATGTGCTCGCGGCGCATCGTGATCATGTCCTTGTGTTGCTGCTCCGCGAAGTCGTGCTGCTTCCGCGCGAACTGAAGCCGCTCGAAGTTGAAGTCGACGGTCCTGCTCTTCACCCTGATGGCGGAGAGGCGCACGTGCATCCACGCACCGACGGCGGCGAGAAGCACGAGAGCTGAGAGGTAGGCGACGATGTTCAAGTCCATGGCGGCTCCAGTCCTAGCGTAGCAGGGTCAGGCGCCCATCGAGCAGATGCCCGAGACGTCGTGCTCTTCGTTGCCCGGCCAGACGAAGGAGATGTCCTCCCACTTCAGGACGATGAGGCTCTGGCCGAGCCGCTCCTGGATCTGGAGGTTCGTGTGCCGCTCCGCGTAGAACCAGAGGAAGGCGCACTTCATCCCCGGCTCCAGACCGAAGAGGGGCATGCGCTGGGGACCATCGCCAGGCTTCACGACTGCGAGCGTACCCACCGCCCGGATGATGCCGATCGCGGTGGCGTCCTCCTTCTGACGGTCGATGATGATCTTGGTGTTCTTGTAGGTCTCGGGGAGCTTGACCCGCTCGACCAGGATGTTGTTGCCGATGACGCGCACCGTGCGGCCATCGTGGAGCTGGAACGTGTTCATGTTGTGTACCCGTCAGTGGTAGATGCTGAGCAGAAGGCTCCGGTCGGAGTCCGTGATGTGTGGAGGGAACCCGCCTCCCGTAGGATGCAGGTCCGGTGACATGATGCTGACGTCGTTGACGTCGGTCTCGTCCGCCAAGCCGAGGCAGTGCCCGAGCTCGTGCTGAAGAGCGAGGTCCAACATCTCTGTCGTCCCCGTGTTGGCGGTCTCGATGCAGCAGGAGTCGTGGCAGCGCCAGGCCCGTCCTCCCGGCTCGTGGCGCCAGCTCGGATCGAGAGGGACACCGACGATGATGTGGATCGAACACTGGTCGCCAGCACGCAGCACCTGACGGCCGAGGCGTTGGTTGATGGTGTTGACGGCATCCGCGACGGCCTGGGCATCCTCGTGCGTCGCGTTGGTCCAGGCGTTCTCGTCTTCCCCGATCCCGGCCACATGCTGAAGCACCTCGGCGATGTGTAGATCGGTCGTGTACGTGTTCGCGCAGACCCCAACCGGCACAGTGAGCCGACCAGCCGTCACGTCATCCGGAATCAGGTTGAAGTGCGGGTCGAGACCAGCCTCCGTGTGCGTCGTGACGCCGTAGACGATGAGACCGATCACGACGGCGGTGAAGATGCCGATGATGATGGCCATGAACTTCCAGCTCTTGATGAAATCCCACATGATGTTGTCTCCTCGTCTTCCTGATAGGAGCTTCCACGACCCGCGTCGAGGTCACTTCTTCTTTTTGCCCTTGGGCTTCTCGGGCTCCGACTTCCGTTCGAGACTGAGGAGGGCCTCACGGAGGCGCTGCTTGTCAGCTTCTTCCTTCTCCTTGATCACCTCGACGAGATCCGGGTCGATGATCTCCCTCAGCTCGGTCTCGATGATCTCGCGAAGCACTCGCGGCGGGAGAGCATCCACCTCCCACGAGTTCTCGCCATGCATCGCGATGTACTTCTCGGCACGGCTGTCTGTGATCTTCGCAGGGTTCGGCGGAGGGTCGTACTCCTCGACCTGCTCGGGAGTGAGAGCGACCTTCTTCACTTCGAGGCCGAGTATCGGCATGCGCTCGCGCTGAGCGACAGGCTCTTCGACCGTGACTTCTCCACCACGATACGGACGGCCAGCCGAGTACGTGATGTCCAGACCATGGTTCATGAACTGCGAGAGGCGATCGTCGATGTCTCGAACCATGTCCTCGCCCGAGGGGTCGAGGTCGCCGAGATAGAGGATGACCGCCTCTGTCGCACCGATCTTGTCGCACTCGGAGCGAACACGAAGCCCGGACTCGCGCATCGCCGACGTCGAGCTGTACCCGCGGTTGACCATCAGCGTGACGTGGTACTCGTCCGCGATCGGGGCGAGAACGCCGGCGAGGGCATCCTTCTCCACCCAGAGCTCGACGTAGCGCTCCTGCCCCATCAGCCGTGGCAGCCGGAAGCTGCTGAAGGCGGCATTCACGAGGCTGTCGAGCGACCTGAACTCGGGAGGCTTCTCGGGGACACGGATGCGGTCCTCGATCGACGACCAGTCCATCAGCCCACCGAGGCGAGCACGCGACACCAGGTTGCCGATGCGGTCGTACTCCTCCTTCTTGTTGGCGATGAGGTCCTTCGAGACGAGCTGGTAGTAGAGCTGACGGAGCGTGAGCTTGAAGCCCTGGCGCTGGTAATCCAGGACGATCGTGATGATCGTGTCCAGCAGATTCCGCGCGTCGGGCTTGGGCTTGTACCCGTCGTAGTACGTGTAGTTCATGTTCGTGTCCTTGTTGAGGTCCCACACCTACGTAGGCATGGGACCTGGCGAAGTTGCACGAGGACCGTGCAGAAGCTCACCCCTTCTTGTCGGCCTTCTCCTCCTCACCGTCGAGCTTGAAGACGTCGCTGACGTCCGGAAGCTGCGGGAGAGCCGCCGGAGTCGATCCGGCGAGCTTGCCGTCGACGATGAGGCCCTTCTCCTCCATCGCCGCGATGATCGACTTCGCGTGATCGATCGGGGCGAGACGGAGCTGTGCGCCGAGCTGCTGCTCGTTGGCGAGGATGAAGATGCCGGGGAGCACCGGGCCTCCCTGCCCGCCCTTGCCGTAGTTGGCCTCACCGAAGGCCATGATCAACGCCATCGTCTCCTTCCCGTCCGGGTTGACGTAGCGGACCATGACGTGCTGCGCGGGCGTGATGGAGATGATGCGGTTGGGCCGACCTTCGGGGTAGTGACCGACACGCGTGGGATCCTGAACCTGGGCCATGGGCTTCTCTCTTTCTTTGCTAGCCGAGCGTGAGACTGTCGGCGTCGAACGTACCGTTGATGATGTTGGCGACCACCGAGGGGTGGATCGGGATGTCCTTGATGTGGCCGGTCGAGTACTTCCCCGTCCGGATCACGACCGTCTTGGGCTTCACATCACGGATGACGCTGACGTGGTGCTTGACCATTTCGGCGCGATCGATGCGGTTCCAGACGTTGTAGGGCTCGTACTTCCCAGCCTCGACGCGTCGGTGGTAGCCCGCGATGTAGCCGTCGTCGTAGAGGTCGATCTCGATGATGAGATCGGCCTCCAGCTCCTTCGGGTCCGTGTCCTCCGGCTTCTTCCGGAGGTCGATCGTGATGTGGCGCATGTTCAGCCCGGCGGGAAGTCTTCGTCACCGAAGCCCGGGAGCTGCGGCATGTTGCTCTTCTGCTGAACCGGCGGAGGCTCCGCCGGCGAACCGTTGATGAGCGGGTTGCCAGCTTCATCTTGCGTGATGGTGCGCGTCGGACGGCTCCGAGCTCGAAGAGTGCGGACCTTCTCCTCCTCGTCGCCGAAGACTCCTTCGAGGCCTCCCGGTGTCGAGCCCTCGCTGTCCGGCGGAGCTTCGCTGAGCGACGCCATGACGGGGCCCGCAGAGCCGACGAGGCTGAAGGGCCGCTCCTCCGCCTCCTCCTGAGCTCCAAGCGACGGGGGCGCACCATCGAGACCGACCCGAGCATCCTCGAAGGTGGTCGTGGCGGTGTGCAGAACCGGCTCGGTGGGGCCCGAGGTCTTCTCCCGCACCGCGCTGAGGGTGAGCTCCTCCATCTGCTCCTCGGTGATCGGGATGCGCATGGTCTGCCCGAAGAGCTCGAAGACGAGCAGGCACGTCTGCTCCATCGTGTCGAAGTTGAGGGCCTGCTCGACACCGAGAACGTTCGCCGTGATCTTCATGTTGGCTTCTTTCCTCCCCGGGGATCGGGGACCGGCGCCTTGCCGGCACTGACGCGAGTGGCGTCTGCTCTCTGCTTACGCAAAAGAGAGACGGCTGAGAGCACGCCGTCCATCTTCGCGCCGATGTCCAGCACCGAAGCGAGGATGAGACAACAGTCCGCACCCTCACCCGGCTTGGAGTCGATGTTGTAGGCCCGGCAGTCCGAAGCGCACATGCGCTCCTGGTTCATGAAGCAGGTCGTGCCGTCCGAGATCGGGAGCTCGTCCGGCTTGTGGAGATGCGGCGTGGGCTTGCCACGCAGTTCCTTTTCGAGCTGCTCCAGCTCTTGATCGCGGTCCATCACTCTGGCTCCAAGTCAGAGGTCGGAGGGCCCTTCCGCTGCCACGCCTCGTCATAGACGACGCGGATGACACCGTGGACCTCCTCGGTGTGAAATCCCATGAGGCCTCGCTCGTCCGGCTTCGTCTCGGGCACGAGACGAGTGAGCGTCCCCAGCTTGGTGTCGAGCTTCGTGACGTAGCTCTGGAGCTTGCCATCGAGGTAGACCCGCACGCTGTCGGAGACGATGAACTTCATCTCCGACTTGGGGATTCCGTGGGACGTGGGCGGGAAGTCCATGAGCTACTCCTTCCGGGCGTTCTTGTGGGGGCGCTTCGAGTAGAAGTCCGTGGTGAACTTCTGCATCGCTTCGAGGGCAGTCGTGTCCGCCGAGTTGGTGAACACGTACTTCTTGCCCGGCAAGGGCTCCTTGCCGAACTTGATCTCCGTGATCTCCTCGACCACGAAGCCGTTCTCGACTTCCTCGATGAGGAGCTTCACGTCGAGCTCCTGGTGGCGATCCTGAAGTCTCCTCCGAGATCGATGATGATCTTGTGCCCGAGCATCGTGGCGTCCTCCCCGTACACCTCCGTCCACGTCCGGAAGATGAACTCGGGCACGAGGATGCCGGCGATCTCCTGTCCCTCGGTCTTCTCGGCCTCGAAGAAGCGAGGCAGGAGACGGGGAGCGATGTAGAACTCCCACAGCCGGTTCATCGCCCTCTTCGCGACCGGCACCTTCGCGTTCTCACGCTTCAGCCAGTCCGGGTCGTACTCGCCGGTGTAGATGTTGAAGAGCTCGGCGTTCTCCGCCGTCATCTCGGGCGGGAACGGAACGGTCTCCTTGCCGGCGTTCAGCCCATCGACGTCGATGCCCATGTCTCTCGCCGTGTCCTGGGCCATGAGGATCGGGCCGGTGATGGGGGCGTCGAGCAGCTTCATGAGCTGCTTGAGGTCCTTGGGAGGGATGTCGGGGAGATCGAGCGCAGCCCCCGAGTCGCGGTTCTTCACCTGCTCCTGGATGTCGGAGCGAGGGTCGTCACCACCGAGGATCTCCAGCTTGTGGATCGCGTTGGTGTTGATGATGCCCATCGACTCGCCGGCGACGACTTCCGAGCCCGGAGGAGCATCGATCTTGCCGACGGGCTTCTCCTCCCCGATGTTGCCCTTCTTCGCTGCGTGCTCGGCAGCCGCCATGAAGGCCTTCTCGATGATGCCCTCGGTGGCGGCACGCATCACGGAGTCGATGCCCTCCTGGTCGCCCTTCTCGATGAGGCCGATGAAGACGAGCGCCTGCGCGATCGGGCCGGCGGCGTGCTTCGTCGTCACGAACAGGAGGAGGTTCAGCACCGCCTTCACGTCGAAGATCTTCTCGGTGGTGAGGATGCCCGTCGTCTCCGACAGAGTGCCCTCCCACTTGCAGTTCGGGCAGCGGACCTTCTTCTGATCCGCGCTCACGATGATGCTCGACTTGGACATCTCCAGGTCGGGGCAGCCACACTTCGAGCAGATGTAGACCTGCTGATCCATCACACACCCCGCTTCTCGGCTTCGAGCCGTGCACGAAACGCCTTCCAGCGCGCATCGAGTTCTTCCTTCGTCGGGGCCGGCTGACCCAGACGCTGCCTTCGGCTGGCTTCGAGCAAGATGTCGGGGATCGAGTACTGGTACGTGGTGTCGAAGAAGCCGAGTCCGGCCATCTCCGCCGAAGAGATGTACATGTCCATCGCCACGGCGCTGTAGTACTCCTGGTCCTCCGCCGTCCACCCTGCATTGGTCGAGAGCTCCGGCGGAGAGTGCAGAGCCTCACCGAGAGCGAAGTGCTTGCCGTCGCTCGCCAAAACGAGAGGAACCACCGGCACCGAGTCGGTGTTGGCGGCCTGCTTGTAGAGGTCGATGAGCTCGACGTCGTCGGCATCCTTGCCGTACTCCGCGAGCGTCGGCGACACGTAGTGGAGAGCAGCGCGCTTCTCACTGGTGGAGAGCTTCGCGAAGGCCTCGTGCGTGTAGAGCTGCTGGTTGTCCATGTTCACTGCCTCCCGTTGGTGCGCTCGACGAGCTTGATGAACTCGTTCCACGCGATGAGACGGTCGTGAGACTCCGGCCCGCTGAAGGACTGGAACTGAGAGCCCCGCGCCTTCTTCGCCCGCACCTGGTACTTGCCGTTGAGCAAGACCACGATGCGGACCTGATCGGACTTCGAGACGGCCTTCGCCTGGAGTGCGAGCTTGTCGTACTCCTCCCAGTAGCCCGCGGGCCACTTGAACTCGAAGTCGATCGTCGGGATGAACTCCGGCTCGAAGGCCCTCTCGTAGAAGTCCTGGAAGCCGCCATCCATCCGGTCACCGTAGATGTTGATCTCGCGCACGTTGTTTCCTCAGAGGCCCGGCATGCGGGGCTGGAGCTTGAACTTGTCGGGTGGCTTCGATGCTCCCTTACGGAGCAGGGCAGCCTTCTTCTTGTAGAGCTCGGTCTTGTTGATCCGCGCCTTGATCTTCGTGAAGCGAAGCAGGGCTTCCTTCTCGGCCTGCTGATCGAGGTTCTGGGCGTTGGCCAAGAACGGGAGGGTCTTGTCGGCGTACTCCTGGAACGCCTTGACGATGGGTTCGACCTGCGACTCCGACGTGATGCCTGCGTGAACGAGAGCTCGGGTCGAGAGAAGTTCCGCTTCCATCCGCCGAAGAGCGATGAGCATGAAGAGCGACTCCTGTGGGGAGTTCGGCGGGGGAAGGCCCGGGTACTTGTCGTACATGACGTTCCCGAGAGCCCACCCCACAGAAGTCGCTAGCCATTTTTTAGCGAGGTCGAGCTGAAGAGCTTGCGCACCCGCAGGTCGAACCAGTACGCGTGGGTGGAGAGCGAGTGGATGAACGGGCTCGGGTAGCCCATGAAGAGCTGCACCTTCTTGGTGAACACGTCCCACTTGAAGACGCGCATGCCCTTCTCGACACCGATGTGCTTCGGCATCTCCTGGCCGTTGATGGAGTGCACCGCCGCGACGGTCTGCATGAAGCCGTAGCGCTCGCTGAGCACCGAGGAGTTCGCGAGCTTCTCGTCTTCGAGCTGCTGCTCCAGCAGCTTCTGACGGATCTCCTCGTTCTCCAGCGGCGAGATCGAGCGGAACACGACCTCCAGCGCACCCGGCTTGATCGGAACGTGCTGCCTGAACTCACCGCTGGCGAGACCGTCGGCGAGGTTCATCTCCTTCACACGACTCTCGACCGCCTTGCGCTCCTCCTCGTTGTTGAGGACGTCGTTGCGCAGACGCTGCATCATCAGGTCGAAGTCGATGTCCGACGTCTCCGTGAGACGCTGAGCTTCGTCGTCCGAGAGCTTGGTGACGCTCTTCTTCGCTTCGGCGGGCTTCGCCTCCGCTGCGGCGGTGTCCTGCGGCACCGGCTGTTGCGGAGGAGGCGGCGCAGGCGGCTTCTGCTGAGCGGCCGTCTGCTGGTGGAGGGCGGACAACCCCGCGATGGTCTCGGGGCTGAGGGAGGGCTTGCGGTCGTTCTCGTCCATGTTCCTGATGTTCTCCTGGGCTACGGCGATGCTCGACAGCGTCATCGGCCCGTCCTTCTCCGGACGGTACTCCGCATGAGCCGCCGCGAGGTTCGGGATCGGCACCTTCTGCTCTTGGCCGAGGCCCTTGGCGCGCTCCGCGAGACCCTTCGTGTAGTCCCGCACGTGCGGGTTCGTGGGTCGCGGCGGAACGTTCGGGCGAGAGCCCACGGCAGCAGCTAGGCGGCCAACAGGACCGGGGCTGGGAGTTCCAGGCCTTCGCGGAGGTGTCATGCGAAGGAGAATACAGAGAGCATACAGCCCGGTCAAGGGCCTTCGTCAGCTCACCGCAACATGATGCTCAGGCCACGAACGGCGCGCTCGATGTTGAAGTTCTGTGTGCCCAGCACGAAGCCGCTCTTCGCGAGGTCGGGCATGCTCCGACGCCAGAGCTGCCAGGAACCGCCGACGAAGCCAGCTTCCTCTTCCCACTCCGCGGTCTTGAGCGTGCAGTCCTTGAAGATCTGCGAGAGCCCCGTCCCCGTGATGATGCGGAGAGAGGCTTGCTGCTCGACACGGAGCTGCGGGATCGCGACGAGACGCTGACCTTCGTGCTCCTGCACGAGCCACGTCGTCGCCTTCGCGATCTGACCGTGCTCAGGGCTCAGTACGACCAGGGCTCCGGGGCCTTGGGCGGAGGAGTCGGGGGAGCCGTTGTCACCACGCATCGATCGCTCTTTCCGCAACGACGGCAGATGCCGAAGTCACTCGAACCAGGGGGCGCCTCGATCTTCATGCCGAGGGCAAAAGAAGAGGAGGTCGGCCAGATGTAGCCGTTGCGAGCTCCGCAGAACTCGCACGTGAGCTGCAAACGGTAGTAGCCCGGCGGAGGATCGCCGAGCTTCCAACCGACTGTGGGGGCGCCTTCCCTGGTTTCAGCCATGCATGGAGGCTACCACAGCCGCGGGTTCAGCACCGCGCTGTGCCCGGTGATGGCCGAGAGCAGCCACAACACGAGGAAGACGACAGCGATCACGTAGATGACCTTCTTGATGTTGGCGTCGATCCACGGGAGCATCGAGATCGCCCACAGAAGGACACCGAAGCCGAGAAGAATCGCGATGAGGGTGAGGAGGGTCATGCCTCCCGCAACGCACAGAGCGGGCCGGCGAATCACAGCGTTCCCGGGTCGCAGGCGTGACAGCCACGCCCCACCTGCGACCCACCGTCACGGAACGCCGAGGAACGACTTCAGGCCCGTCAGCGTCTCCTGCATCCGGGACGTGATGTCCCCGAGCACAGCGTTCCGCGTGTGTCCGCGGACCTTGATGTGGAGCTCGGGCTTGAAGTCGTAGTCGGGAAGCCGATTTCGGCCGAGAGCCATCGGGAGCTTCAACACCAAGTTCACGATGGCGTCATCCTCGAAGGTGACGACCTCGTACCGCAACTCCTGGTGTTGGAGCCGGCAGTGCTCGACGGCGGCATCGAGCATGTGCTTCAGCTTCTTGAGCTCCTCGTCATTCATGACTTCGTGGCCTCCACCATGAACTTGTCCAGCGACTGTCGGAACACCCGAACGATGGTCTTCTTGTCCGCCGAAGACAAGAACTCGCTGCCGAAGTGCAGCTTGTTCAGTCGTCGGAGCTCCTTGACGGTGAGGGCGGGAGCCTCCTCGTGCAAGCGCATCGCCTCGTTCTTGGTGAGGGTCTTGTTGGCCTTCTTCACGGAGTCCCTTTCCAGCTCGTACAGACGCTCGTACTCCTTGTTGACCGCCTTCTCGCCGACCGCCAGCACCTCGCAGCCGAAAGACCGCCACCGGGCTTCGGTGGGAGCACTCTGAGAAACGGCGAGGAACTTCACGAGGTGATCCATTCGCGACCGTGGCCCACCACCCATCTGGGCGCGCTCCAGCTTCCGTGAGTCCTCCTCGGTCGCCGGGAAGCACATGTCGTAGCGCATCATGTCGATCACGGAACTGATGGTTCCGATCTTGATGAGGAGCTTGATGGGCTGCTTCACGTCCGCCTCGGGAGCATCTCCATCAGCCAGCGATCGACGCCCTCGGGCAGGGCTTCTCCGTTGTCCAGCCGATCGGCGAGCGTACGGAGAGCCACCGCCCGCGTGTGAACGACCGCCTGCTCCTGGCTGTCTCCGTAGGCCATGGCACCGGGAAGGGCATCCACCTCCCCGATCCAGCGCCCATCTTCCTCTTGCTCGATCTCGATCTTCAAGTTGCTCATGTTCAATCCCTGTCTTCCATCCGGCAGGTCCAGTCCTCGGTAGGCCGCCCCTGCTCATCCAGAACCTGCTCGACGTACCCACCATCCCGGACGCACTTCTGGCGTTCATGGTCGTCGTGGTAGCGGGCGTAGCCGATGAAGGCCATCGCCATGAGCAGGAACACGATGATGAGGTAGGCCTTCTCTTGGTCGTACTGCTCTTCGGTCACATCTACTCCGTCAACATCAAGTTGTTTGGGACGAGGCACCTACCCGCGGATCAACCGTCCGTTGATGGGGTCGGTCGTTGGGTTCTCCGAGCGGTACTCGGTTCGGATCTTCTGCATGAGCTCGGCGTGGTTGGCCTGAAGGACACTGAGCTCGGTGTCCATCCTTCTGAGCTCGGCGTTCTTCGAGACAGCCATGCCCTCGCCCTTGCGGATCTTCTCGTTGCGCTCGACCAGCTTCTTGAGCTTCGGAAGATGCTTGAGGTAGACGTACGCCGATTTCCTGTACGTGCTGTCGTACTTCCCGCTCCCACCGCTGGAGCTGTGGATCTCGAAGTCGGAGTAGCCGTGCCACCTCCCGAGCCGAGAGTTCCCCGGGAACTCGTAGTAGTGAGTCCCCGTCACCAGCTCCAGCCAGTCGATGTGCCGGTGCCGCTCCTTGCTGGAGATGTAGTCGGCATCGATGGTGAAGACCAAGCGATCGGTGTCCATCCAGACCTGGCTGACCTTCCAGTACCTGAACTTCTTGCCGCGGATCCTCTCGGCCTCCTTGCGAAGCATCGAGAGGAACTCGTCAGCCGTTGCTGCGCTCTTGAACGGGTTCTTCATGTCGTGGTTCCTGGTCGAAGTGGTGGAAGGCGGCGGCGAGCATCAGGATGAAGCCCAGGGTCACCAGCCCGCCGAAGACGAGACGTGCGGTCATGATGTTCCTCTCGCACGAAGCGCCTCTTCAGCCTTGCTGGCACGCTCCTCCATCGCTTCGAGAGCATCGGCAGCCTGGGACCACGCCTGCGCCTCTCCGGCACTGATGTGGTCCAGGTCCGCCCTCTCCCGTAGATCGGCCACGCTGACGTAGCCGAAGCCATGTTGAGGCGTGGGGTGCTTCTTCGTCATCCGCGCATGGAACTCCCGCAACTTCTTCAACTCCTTCAGAAGCTCGGGAACGTTGTTCCGCAGCGCCACGATGAGCTTGGCGTCCCGCTCGAAGCTGACATCGAACGAGTAGTGGTTGCTGGTGTAGACCCGCGTCCACGACTCAGTGCGGTGCCCGCTCTCGTGAATGTCGACGTGCTCCCAGGGCTCTTCCGTGGGCTGCTGCTCGAAGAGCTCTTCGAGCTCCTGAAGAGCATCAGCCACGGTAGTTCGCCTTCGTCAGGAGATTGAGGCGGTTGAAGATCCGTGGTGGGAGCGCCGCCTTGTCGAGGAAGGCGCGGAGCTTGGCCTTGCCGGCTTGCTCCGCCTCCTTGGTGAACGACCACACGTTGCCGCCAGGGGTCTGAACGATGGCGAGATACGTCCGGCCCTCGTCGTTGGTGGTGATCGACAGCGCCATCCCCAGCGGATGCAGGATCAGCTTGTTGATGGCGTAGACGATCCCGGTGTCGAGCAACTTCTTCTCGACCTGCTCCATCGTGAGCTCGATGACTTTCTCGGTCATGCTGTCTCCTTCTTCTTCACGGGCTCACGGTAGGACTTGTCGTGCCAAGGCGGGAACTCCAAGTTCTCACCCATCAGGTCGAGCATCTCCTTTTCGATGGCGTCCTTGCCACCGAGCGCCTTCACCAGATCGCCCATGCTCGGAGGGACGAGCTTGCCCTTGTCGAGCAGCTCGGCGACGCGATCGGCGAAGATGGTGAGGCTCTGGACGTTCAGCCCGAGCAAGCCGGTGTCGATGTACGGCATGAGGGCCTTGATGCCGACGTATGTGTGCTGCATCGCGATCGCTTCCACGGTGCTGTTCATCCGCAGCTTGGCCCGCATCGTCTCCCGCATCAGAAGCATGCCGGCGAGAACGTACTGATTCATCTCCTCGCGCTGGTCGCGCAACATCTCCTCGAAGCGCAGCTTGGCGGTGCCATGGTCAGCGATCATTGAGACCTTCTCGCGCTCCAGCTCCCGGATGCGCTCGTGCAGCGTGTTCCGCTCTGCCTTCGTTGCCTTCTCCAGCTCCTCGATCTTGATTTCGAGCTTGCTCTTCCTCGGCATGTTCATCCTACCTTCGGGGCGATGGAGCCATCGGCACGCATCCGGTCGAACACGGTGTCCGTATCGAAGTAGTCGGTGCTGTCCGCGTTCTTGTGGTTGGTGTGTTCGACTTCCTCGCCGCACCAGCGACAGAGGCGGTCCTCGGGGCCGATGTGATCAGCCATCGTGGCACCGCCCTCGAACTCGTGAGGGATGGGCATCAGCCTGCCGCCGTCGAAGGACCGCACTTCGGGCACTCGGGATCCGGCCCCGTCTCTTCGGTGCATCCGATGCACTCGGGAGGCGGCCGCTTGTTCCACGGCTTGAACGAGAGCAGCCAGTCGACGTTCGGGAACTTGCCCTCGAAGCAGAAGGCACGATCGTCGATCATCATGTTGGAGGCGGGCTTCTGGGTCGGGAACTCCAGAGCGTCGATGACGAACTGAGAGGCCGGTGCAAGCTCCTCCAGGTCGAGTCCGCCGACTTCCTTCTCGTAGAAGACGATGAGGTGCTTGAGCAACCACGCCTTCATCGCCTCGATGCCGCCGGCGTCCTTGCTTCGGCTGCTGTAGACGCAGACCTGGAAGCGATCGTCGTGCGCCATCTGGGCGAGCCACGCCATCGCTCCCGGAACCGGGTCATCCACGATGATGTGGGCGCCGCCCATCCAGCCCGACGTGTAGGAGTGCAGGACCCCATCGAAGTCGCAGCAGATGATGCTGACGCGCTTGCTCGGCAGAAGCTTGCCGGTGTTGGGCTCGTCCACTGGCACCTTCAGCCATCGCTCCGGCACCGCCTTCGAGATCGTGGACTGGTCGGCGTAGAGCTCGGCGAGGACCTTGTCGAGGAGGTTCGAGGCGCACTCCTTCCGCTGCTCCTTCGACATCTCGTACATGAACGTGTGCAGGTTCACGTAGTACTTCAGGATGACGTCGACGGGGATGTCCCGGATGTGCGTGGAACGCACGGGGTGCTCTCGGTCGAAGTAGTTGTTGGTGACGGCGCGGTGCAGCATCTCTGCGTACACCTCACGCAGGAGCATGCCCTGCGCGACTTCTTTGTTCGTGGGACCCATGGTTGCGTTCCTGTACCAGTTGGCGAGGTTGTTGACCCAGTCGGGCCAGACGTTGCTGATTCCGTAGCCCATCACTTCTTCTTGTGGGATCGCTTGGGCTTCGCGGGCGCCGGGACCATCACCGCGATCTTCATCACCGCGATCTTCTCGCCGGCGTGCTTCTCACGCTGCTCGACGTAGTCCATGTAGAGCTTGCTGCCCATTTCGTTGACGTCGACCGACACCAAGCGAAGAGCCTCCGCTTCGGGAAGAGCACCCTCGGTGAACTTGGCGATCGCCTTGTTCAGGACGTACTGAGCAGCGCTGGTCCACCCTGACGCGATGCCAGCTTCGTGAATGAGGTCCTTCTGCGTCTCGTCGGCCTCGTTGAGGGTGGCCTTCTTCGCTGCACGGCGGAGACGCTCCACCATCTTGTTGTCGTCGAGCTCGTGGAACGGCGGGCTGACGTACTGCTTGCCCTGACTGATCGCCTCCTGGTGCTTGCGCTGCTCCTCGGGCGTCCAGGTGTACTCCTCGATGGCAGCGTGCAGCCGCATGATGCGGATCATGAGATCCGAGGTCTGGTAGCGCGGTTCCTTCGAGGCGGGCGTGATCTTCTTGGTCATGTTCGTTTCTTTCGTTTCGTTGTTGGAGCAGGAAGCGCGAGCAACGAGCCACCCGTGAGTAGCCCGGCGATCGCTTTGTTGATGTTGTCTTGGGACAGCAGGTCCATCACGCGGGACGAGAGTGTCTCCATTCCCGCCTGGAGCTTCTTCAGCGCCTCACGCGCTTCTGGCGTGTCTCGAATGATCGCGACGCTGTAGTACTCGGTGCCTCCATGCATGCCGGAGTGCTGGCTGTACACCTTCCGCGACTTCGGCTCCTTCTTCCCCTTCATGAACTTCGTCGAGCCAGGGTGGCGGTAGTAGTGCTCACCGTTGCGAACCGCTGTCTCGAAGCGTTCGACCTCGATGGAGAGCTGCATCTTGTCGCCGTTCGCCAAGAACATGTCCTTCTCGTTCTTGAAGTCGTTGACTTGAACTTCCAGCCACGGCTCCCACTTGAAGGAGACCTTCTCGTCGATCGCCTTCAGCATCTTGGTCCGAAGCTCACGGATGTCGGTGCTCGTGTGCTGGATCTCAAACTCGGGGCAGTAGGCGGTGAGGGTGTTTCCATCGAAGAAGATGGCGAAGGGGACCTGAGCCTCTCCTCCGCCAAACTCCTCCGCGATGTTGCGACCGTAGACCCCGTGCGGTCTCTTGATGGACATCTACTTGTTCCCGAAGAAGGACAGCGCGTAGCCCAGGATGCGGTCCCGGGACTCCTTGCCGACATCGATGAGCATCCCCATCACGGACTTGAGGACCTGAAGCTCTCGCATGATCTTGTCTTCGTGAACCCCGACGCTGACAGTGCATCGCTGAACCCACACACCGTTGCCGACGTGGAGCTTCCCGATGACGTGGTTCGTCACTTCCTCGGTGAGCTTCTTCATGAGCTCGTCGGTGTTGAAGGGCTTGTCCCCGTAGAACTCGATGTCGCTGATCCTGATGTAGAGCTCGGCCACTTTCGTGGGATCGCTCTTTCTGACCTCGAAGGAGGTCGGCGGCATGGAAGGCATCACATCCCCTTTCTGGCACGCTCGACGAGGTCGAGGGCGTTGACTTCGACGTCGTAGGTGTCGTCCGGGAAAGACTCCTTCACGGCGAGCCGAAGAGCAGCCAGAAGCTCCTCCTTCGACATGTCGTCGAGGGTTTTCTTCACCGGCGTTCGCTTCCGTGTTGTCCGCTTGGGTGGCGGCGTCAGCGGCTTCAGCTCGACCGAGGCCACACCGGCGGCATAGCCGGCGACGAACCCATCGCCATGGATCTCGGCGTGCGGGCCCTCGTAGGCGTGGATGCGACGCTTGTGGGCTCCATCCTCGATCTCGACATCACAGCGTTCCGTCGTTCCGTTGACGAAGGTGCGCACCCGCATGTTGAAGTTGTCGAGCCTCTTCACTCCCTTGACTGACCACGACTTCGGGTTGCCCCGAGGTGCGAGGCGTTCTCCGGGAAACGGCATACTTACTCCTCTACGCTTTCGTGTTTTCGGGCGTACTTCAGCCTGCCGCGAACACGGTGAACAAGAACATCGGGCCGTAGCTCGGGCGTGAGCTCGCAGCCCTTGAACGTACACGGCCTGTTGTAGGGGTGGTCACGACACATGTCCGGCCGCTGCTCGTAGATCGTGCAGTCGCGAGTCTCTCTGTCGAAGTACCGGCACGTGTAGTGGTGGGCTTCTGGCTCGCCAGGGAAGTTGGAGTTTGGCGCACGGTACTTGCCCTTGTACAACACCATCCTCGCGATGAGGGCGTCATCCTTGTGGCTCGTCAGCGTGTGAAGCTCTGAAGGTGAGTACATCAAGATGAAGTCCTCGCAGCAGTGCCCGGTGCACCGCTCAGCCATCAGTGCACCACGCCGATGGCGAGCAGGATCTGCATGGTGTAGCTGCCGACGAGCATACCGGCGATGAAGGAGCCCGCGATGAGGGCGAGCAAGTCGCTGTCGTTGCCCATCTCAGACCTCCAACTTCGGATTCTTCGTGAAGTACGGCTCACGACCATGAACGCCCGCACCCACGATGCGCAGGAACTGGCGGTCGAAGCTCGTCTTCACCGGCAGGCTCTCGTGCGGCGTGAAGATGCCGATGTTGTGGACGTCGCCGGCGCGCATCAGCGTTGCCGCATCGTACGGGTACTGCTCGGCGAGATGGCCGATGTCGCCATCCTCTGAGGTGTCGAAGTGTTCGGCGTCCCAGAGCGCACAGCTCTTGTCCAAGTTGTTGGCGAGCAGGATGCGAACGTCGCGTTCGAGCGTGACATGGTGTCGACGGCCCCAACCCGGAGGTGACCCCCAACCAGCAGTGCCCGGGATGATGCCAGCTTCGGTATGCAGAGCACGGCCGTGCTTGGCGCGAGCTCCGCGGTGTGCTGCACCAGCTTCCACCCGCGACTCGTCGATGGTGAGATAGCCAACGGAGTCGCGACTCACGAACACCATCGAGATGATGTCGCGGTAGGCGCCGTATTCGTCCGGCACGGAATCGGGGTTGCCCTGGATGTAGGGCATCATCAGGCAGCGCAGTCCAGAGAACTGCGGGAACTCGATGTTCATCCTTCGTCTTCTTCCTCTGCGTCCTCGCAAGGGTGATCGTCCACCGCGATGCAACAGGGACCGAGGTCCTCCATGCCGCACGTCATGCAGGTGAGGGTCTTGCCCTCCACCAGCGCCAAGCAGTTCGCACACTGCGTGGTCTCGGCCTTCTCTTCCACCGGCTTTTTCGTGACCATCACTTCCTCCATCAGCTTGTCGAGGTCCTTGATCACAGCTCCCAAGATGAGCTTGTCTGCTGCGTCTTCTCTCGCCTTCGTCCAGGCATCCCAGGCTCCGTCGTTGAAGTCAGCCAGCTCATCCTCGATGATGTAGTCGATCTTCCGACCACGGATGAGGTCGTCGACAAGGCTCTCTCCTACCTCTCTGATAGTCGATTTCGCGCGGACATGTGCGATCTGTAGGTGTGCCCGCGAGAATGACATCAAGATGTTCTTCAACCCGTAGCGAGCCAGCACTGCATCGAAGCTCTCGACCTCCTTGTTCTGGAAGCGAGTGATCTCCTCGATGAGCTTGCCCTCTTCGTTGATGCCAGTGACGACGATGGAGCCATCTACTCCGATCATGAGGCCGGTGAGGCTCTTGTAGAGACCGTTCAGCTCCATCGCAACAGGAACTTGGTCGTACGGCCTCCATCCCGAGTTCCATCTCTTCTTCAACATGCGCCGGCGTTGGTTGTTCGCCCTGCGCTTGACGTATCCGCTCACCCCGTACCTTCGACGTCGTGGGACATGAGGAACTCCTGGATCAAGTTGTCGAGCTTTTCCTTGGGCATCGTGTGGATCATCATCGCGATGACCTGGCCGCGCGACATGACGTCGTCCCCACCATCATCGAAGATGCCCTCGACCATCGTGCCGTTCTCGTCGACGATGATCGCTGCATAGCCCGCGGGCAGCTTCGTCACGTACTGGCTGAGGGCCTCGTCTTCGTCAGACATCACAGCAATGCGCCGTGCAGAAGCTCTTGGTAGGAGAACTCCTTCCCCAAGCAGTCCTCAACACCAACCTTCGGCAGTGCTGGACGTCCCACGATCTCGCCGTTGTAGAACACGAGGTACTTGGGCAACGAGACCTTCCTCTCGATGAAGAGTTTGCCCTTCGCTGTGAGGCAGTACATACCCATGGCGTTCTCATCCGCCGTCCGCACGTTCTTCACGCGAGTGAGACCATGTCCGAGCGTCAGTTTGGAGAAGTCGCCGCCCGCGTTGGAGTGAAGGTCGTTCTGCACATGGAAGTAGATCCCGGGACGGCCCTTGCTGAGACGGTAGAGACGAATCAACGCCTTCACAACCGACACGTACATGGTTCGCGGCCACGGCGCAGCCCCTTGTTGACAACACGGACATGAGACTGTGTCTCCATCCTCTACGGCACGAAGCACTTCTTCACGTGCATCCGCCACGAGCATGGTGTCGTACTCGGGGAACTTGCCACGCGGGATCTTGACGACTCCCTTCAGCAGCTCCTTACGCGACTTCTTTCGTGCCACCGGCAACCTCCTTCACCCCGACCGTTGCCGTCTCCTTGGGACGCCACTTCGTGCCGCATCCTTCACAGAGGTGGGTCTTGTGGGCCTTGGTCGCCCACTCGCCCTTGTCGATGTGCTGGAGACCGCACTTCGGGCAGTTCGTGATGATGGGCTCGATCTCACCGATAGTCGTCCGCATCAGCCCGCCCTTCAGGATGTGCTGCTGGAACGTGTTCTTCGCCAACACCAAGGCGCGAGCCGTCTCCAGCTCCAGCTCCTTGATCCCCTTCTCCGCCATCGCGGCGCACCCAGGGCAAAGAGCGATCGACAACACCAACTTGGCATCTGTCGATCGCACCTCATTCTGACAGCTCAGGCAGCGCATCAGTAGTCCCGGATCTCGGTCCGCACCGAGAAGCCCGCCGCCTCCAACGCCGGGATCGCGGCGCTGTTGAAGCAGTCGTAGCAGCAGTCGATGATCTTGTGCTCGACGTGGCCGCCATCGCCCCCGTAGGAGTCGCCCTCCTTGCCGGAGATCTTGATGCGATGGGCGTGGTGGAGGCTCAAGACGACGCCTTCTCCCGCCACGAGCTTGGCACGGTGCGTCGGCGAGAGAACGATCTCCGCTTCCTTCACCTGGTAGGCGCCATCGAGCTCTTCGTCGTCTCCGCACGGCTTGCCGCACAGGCTGCACGTCGTCTTCTCGACGGTGCGCTCACCTGCCGGAACCTGCACTGTCGTCGTGGTCTTCATACGGCCTCCAGGGTCTGAAGAGTGGTCTTCAAGGTGGACTCGTAGTACGCGATGTTCTTGATGTCGAGCCTTTCCTCGGGGATCACCGTCACGGCTTCGTGCCCCGAGAGTGTGGAGATGCCGAACGTCCACCAGGCGAGGTCTTGGATGCGCTTCACGGTGAAGACGAAGCGATCGTCCTTCTTCGCTGCCCCGATGTTGTTCTCGATGACAGTGGCGTAGCCGGCTTCACGAAGAGCCTGCAACACCTGCTGCATCTTCACTTGTTCACCGTGCTGCGCTTCTTGTAGCGCGGATCCACGTGAAGCCGTATGCCGACCGGCATCGTGCCGCCGAACGACTTCATGATGCGAAGCAGGACGTCCATCTGCTCGTTGCACATCTCGACTCGCGTCACGTACACCGACAGCTCGTTGGCGTAGCGCGCGATGCTGTTGGCGTGGTCGGGGAGCGGGTACTGCGTGAAGTCCCGCAGCCGATCCGTCATCCGCTTGTAGGACGTCTCGGCCTTGTCGACCCACATCTTGCGCGTCGACTGGAGGATCTCCATGTCGCGGCGGACACGCTCCTTCGGGCTCATCTCATTCTTGTCGTCAGATGCAACCTTCATGTTGTTCTCCATCTTCCTTATAGGGCTAAACGCGCTCAGGAACGTGAGTCACCACGCGCAGCAAGGCGTCCTTGGCGTTCGAGTAGTCGAGGATGATCTTGGTGAGGCGCCTGACTTCATCTGCGAACTGCTTCGACCTCTCCTGCTCGTCCTTGCGGTCCTGGATCAAGAACTTGAGAGCGACCACCGCGTCCTTGTCGGGGACCTCCAGGCCCAAGATGGCCCTGAGACCTACCTCCAGCGAGTTGTCGGGCAGGTACTCGCCCATCACAGACGTGTAATGAGTCAGCAACCCATGGTCAGACATCGCCTGCGGATCGAATCGCCGGGCGTGGTTGATGAGGCCCATCAGCCACTTGTACTTGTCCGTATCCTTGGTGACATCGACCCCACTAACAGGTGGAGGGCCGATCTCTTTGATGGCGTCCTCCACCATCACGGGCATCGGAACCCCACTCACCATCAACTCCCGCATCATGCGAGAACCCACCCTGCGGATGAGCTTGTCACCCCACTCGACGAGCACCATCGGAGGGAAGTACTGAGCCTTGGTCTTGTCGTTCATGTTCACACCAACAGCAAGTTGTCTCGCAGCGCTTGGATGATCTCCTGCGCCGCCTTCTCATCTACATCCTGTTGAACCACCAGCGTGATGCTGGTGTGCGTCGCCAGGACCTGGAGCATCTCGACGGGGTACTCCGGCTGCAATGCAGCTTCTTCGCTTCGATACACGAAGAGGGTGCACGGGAGCGCCCACAGATCCGTCAGTTCGTTCAGCTTCCACGGCCCCGACATCGGGCAGTCGTCGTAGACGATGCCGTCCGGCCACAGCCGCATCAGCCGCAGGCGCACGATGATGAGGGCTTCCGGGAAGAGAGCACCCTCACCAACGACCTCAGTCCCCTCGATCTTCATACCCGGATCGTGAGGTTGATGTACTTGATCTCGACGGGCTGGTAGACGAGCATCTGGATGCGGCCGCACTTCTTGCACGTCGCGCACCTGTACGAGCACTTCGTCTCGTCGCACGTCCGTTGTTCTCCGAACACCAAGTCATCAGCATCCATACAGTCGATGTTCGAGCACTTCATGTAGGTCCTTCCAAGCCGAGATCCACTTCCTCAGCTTCTTCACCGAGGCATTCCTCGCCGGTCCAAACAGGACCCAGATCCGACCTTCCTCTGACTCAAGCCACGCCCTGAACACCGCCTCGGGCTGTGCACCCTTCATCTTGTTGCAAGGTTCGCAGGCTAACACGCGGTTCCTCCGAGCATTGCGCCCACCATTCGCACGAGCCTTCACATGATCGGTCGTCAGCAGTTGTTGTGGAAACCGATCACGGCAGTACGCGCAAGAGGCGAGCCCATCCTCTCCTTGCTCTACCTTGAACAGTCGCGCCAGAGGCGACTCCGACTTGGTCATCCAACTTCCAGCTCCCGCAGCAGCTTCGCGAACTCGTTCGCCATGAGCTCGGAGGTGCTGGTGTGCACGATCGTGTCGGAGATCCCAGGCTTGTTCTTGACGTAGACGTGCCAGTAGTCGGTGCCCCAGCCCCAGCCATCGTCCCCGTTCGGGATGCGCTGCTTCACGAAGACGCGGGTGTTGATCTTCTTCGCATCGGCGAGGTTCTTGATGATGCCTCGCAGCGATTGGTCGCACCGCTTAACAGCAAGTTCGAGACCGACGTACTTGTTCTCGTCGTCGAGGGTGTCGAAGTCATCGACCTGGCGGTGAGCAGTCTCGATGCCCCACTGCCAGTACCCATAGTGCACCGCCGGCTTGCCGGGGGCTGCCATGCGGTTGAAGTAGACGCGGCCGAGCGGCGTCTCGCAGAACGCCATGCTCTCGAAGTCGCCATCGTTGGTGGTGATGGGGATGTCCAGCACTTTCAAGTTGGGATGAACGATGTCTTCGGGGTGCTTCATGTTGTGCTCCGTGGAGTTCGAGCCGTGACGGCGGTTCCGACCGGCCAGCCGTTGACGTTCAGGACGATGGGCTGACCAGGGTCCAGATCCGACTCATCGGAATCACTACCCGGGCCACCCTTCCAGTACAGCTCGTCGGTGTCCTCATTCTTGGTGAGGATGTAGTGCTCTTCGAGAGCACCCAGCATCGACTTGATGCTGGCAGCCACCGCGATCGAAATCGAGGAGGCTTCGTCGGTCGTGGGTGTCACCCGGTACTTCTCCGGGATCATCAGGAGTGTCGCTGTGTCCGCGGCCTTCTTGCCGCGAACGAAGTCTTCGTTGCTCATGTTCTTCTCATCGGCGCGACGTTGCGCACCCTCGAATGTTCTGAATGTGATGGGCCGGCCTCGCTTGTCGCAGATCTGGAAGAGGTAGCCCTTCTTGTTGTGGCGACACACCCTCCAGCCGCTGCCGCAGTCGGCGGGCCTGGAGAAGTAGACCGGCTCGCTCATGATGTTCCTGTTGGTGGCTTCCACCCCATCATCCGGGCGTGAGCGACATGCGCCCGGCGTTCACTTGGATCGTCCCATTCAGGATCCTCCGGAGGGCTATGGGTGCCGTACTCGACGTCCAGCCACGCCAGAGCGCTGAGGAAGTCGGGTTCCCGTGTCTTGTCGTCCATGTGTTGCTCCGTTCCAGCTCCCTCACGGGCGCGAGAGGCAGGGGAAGGCATGGCATGTCCTCCAGCTCCCCCTGCCCACGTACGTCCCCTTATAGAGCCTCACCGGTCCCAGCACATACTGCCGTCATTACGGCAGATACAGGCGGGTGTATCCACACAGCGGTGCCGGGGTTCACACTCAGCAATCAACATCAAGTTGATTAGGACGAGGCAGATGAAGGCATACTTCATGTTCGACGTACCGTGATGTGCCCCTGGCTCTTGTGGAGGGTGAGGGCAAAGAGTTTGGTGGGGGCCAACACAACGATCTCGCCTCCCTCCTGGACCAATGCGATCAGCACCTCCCGCATCGCCTGGTTCTCATGCTCCAGATGCTGGAGGCGGGCTTCCATGTTCTCGCGGACCACAGAGCCGAGGACATGATCGACCCCACCCCGGATCAAGCGATCGATGCCGCTGATCGCCTTCACCGCCTTCCCGCCGACACGCAGGAAGTGCTGCACATCTTCCTCAATCTCCGAGTACGTCTTCCCCATCCTTCGGGGCTTCGAGGACGCCTTCTTCTTTTTCTTCATGTCCCTCCAGTTGCTTGCGAAGGTCTGGGTGTCGTCTATCTGGGCGCTCGTTGCTGTCGGGGTTGAGGATGTAGATCTGTGCCCTCCCCGATTTTTCGTTCTTCTCGACCACCCAGCCCGCATCCCGCCACGTCTTGAGCGTCATGCGGGCCTTGGCGAAATCCTTGTAGGTCATGCCGCCCGCACGATCGAGCGCGATGCAGAACTTGACCGCATTGATCTTCCAGGTGCTCACCGAGCTCGGCGATGCGATGCCAGGTTCCACCCAGAAGTGGACCTCCGGCAGCTTCAGTTGCTTCTTGAACTTGGTCCGCTCCCCGAAGCCGAGCATGTGATCGAGGTTGTTGCGCTTCTTGTTCCACTGCGCGTCATGCCCATCAAAGTGGTCGTAGATGTAGAAGAAGCCGTACCCCAGCTTCTTGATCATCTCCTCCAGCGTCCGTTCACTATCCGTACGCGACTTCCCCGGCACCAGCGCGACGACGTAGTCGGGGCCGGGGTAGTGGGTGTGGCGTGTGGACTGCAAGAGCTGACCACACACCTCGACGTTCAGCTTCATCTTGGCCTGAACCCCGATCTGGGTACCGGAGGCCACCCCCGAGGTCGAGCACCCCTCCTCAGCGACGAGCAGCATGTCGAAACGCGAGTTTGGGTACTCCGGGATCACCTTCCACCCCGCGGCGATCGCTTGCTCGATGAACTCGTAGCAGAGGGCCTGCTCCGGAGCGCAGTGAGCAAGCTCCGGAGGAGGGGGTTGATAGAAGTCAGGACGCTTCTTCGGCTTCGACATACTTCATCTTGAGCAGACGGCATGCGATCTGTCGAGCGATTCGTTGCACCATCTGGTCTCCTCTCCACATCTTGACGGCCAGATAGACAACCCTGGCCGTGATGTACTCACGACGAAGATTCTGTGAGGTGCTCAAGATCAGCTTGAAGACGTCGTAGTGAAGACCGAGGTACTCCAACACCAACATCGTGACGGCCGCGGCTTGGTGCTCCTGGGTGTTCGAGACGACCGTCCCCAGCTTCTTCGTCTTGACGCTGATGACGGTAGCCAGGTACTTGGTTTCCCACGGCACACCTAGCAGGCTGGCGTGTGCAAGCTCGTGGCTGATCATCTCCGTGTAGTACGGATAGTCCGATCCCGCAGTCTGCGAGCCCTGGAGCTTCCCGCACCTCAAATACTTCAGCAGCCTCTTCGAGCGCAGCTCCAACTTCTTGACACTCAGCCCTGGAAGCAGACGACCTTGGGTCAGAAGAACAAGGTCTAGCCGCCCTACTCCATCATCAACGTGAGGAAGTACTGCCGGCAAGACCAGCGCCGAGTTGAAGTCCATCGACGATTCCTTGGGCGAAGCCTTCCGCCTTTTCGAGCGGACCGCTGTAGACGACCTGGCTCTGGTTGTCGGCGAGCTTCATGAAGAGCTCTTCTTCGTTCTCGTCACCCGTGATCTGGTTCGCTTCGGTGATCAGCGTGACCTCGACCAGCCCGAGCTCGCCCATGAGGTTGGAGCCGTTGCGGTGGAGCGACACCACCATGTACGGCGTCTTGTCCCCGGTGCGGATGGACTGGTAGTTCATCTCCTTGTGGAAGAAGAAGTCCTTGAAGGAGGTGTCCCAGGTCACCTTGCCGCGAGTCCAGATGCTTTCCGTCATGCGCTCGCCCTCCACTCCGTGGGGTCTTCCCCGTTGCGCCACGCCTTGCGCTCGTTGCGAAAGTGCCTGGCGTATCCGCGCATCCCGTGATGGGTACGGTGGATGATGTTGGTGTTGGCACCGAGACCGATGCCCCGCGTCGGAGGCTCTTCGATCGCAGCGGCGTACGCCCACTCGCTCCAGGTCAGCCCTTCCTTGTTCATTTGCTCGGAGTTCATGTTGCCTCCACGAACGCTTCGTTGACCTCAACGAGGGCGCTCTGTCCTTCCGACCACTTGTTGCGGCACCACACTTCCTTCATGCCGCGTGGTGTCTCCTCTTGCGGGCTGCCCTGCAAGAACCACGGCAAGAACATGTCGAGGCCCCACAGCAAGAAGGGACCATCCTTCACCTTGTAGGAGTAGCGACCCTTCTGGATGATGCGCATGTGGCACACCTCGCCGCCCTTGATGCCGATCTCAAGGACAGTGAAGTCGTCATCACCAAGTACATCATCAGAGAACCTGATGCGTAGCGTCTTCATGTTGCTCCACGAACCCCCGGTACGAAGCCGGGCTGCATCGATGCCGGCCCACGTACTGGGATCCATCGCTCCAAGTTCATCCACGACTAGCCTTCGGTGCTCCACGAGCACTTCTGTTGGAGGACCTGGGCGCGCTGGTCACCACCCTCGGGCTCGAAGCCGCCCTTGTTCCTCCACGCCCAGTAGTCGACGTACGCCTCCTGCGCTTCGTCCTCATCCCCTGCCTCGATTGCAGACTCCATGCGGTCCAGGCATGCCTTCGGATCCATCTCTCTACTCCTGGAGCAGGTATCGCCGCCCCTTGTCGTCTTCCCCGATGATCGCCGTGGGTGGCCAGTCCTTGCTCGTCGCAAGAACTACTTGAATGCCAGCGCCTGCATAGAAAGCGAGGTCTTCGGAGAACTCCACTTCGCCATCAGGCAGCTCCTTGGCGAAGCGTCCCCAGATCCCGCCGCCTACAAGGAGCTTGACCAGCCTCGGCAAGTTCATCACGCCTCCGCGATCTTGATGTCGGCCATCGGCTCGAAGCCATTGATGTCGACGGTGATGGTGTCGGGGAAGTGGCTCATCACGAACTCGATGGTGTCCGCCCGAGCCGCCTGCACCATGTCGTCGGTGATGTTCCTGAAGTTGTGCGGGTTCGTGTAGGGCTTCGGCTCGAACTTGCCAGCCTTCACGAACTCCTCCTGCCTGAGCTCGCAGCTCCCCTCGAAGAACACCGACAGAGCAGCAACGGGCCATCCATCATTCAGAAGAGCGAGCGCCATCCCGACGAGCTGCTCTTCCTTCGGCCCCTCATCCTCCTCATCAAAGAAGTCGGGAGTGCTGTAGGTGCCCGCGGTGGCCGTCTTCGCGACCTCGCAGACGATGTTGGCGAAAGAACGATCGCTGTCCTCGGACAGCACAGTCGCAAGGACACAGCCCACGGCGCATCGGGGACAAGTCTCGGGGTTGGAGCTGATGGGCGTCATCCACTCACCCGGCCTCAACCGGAAGAGAGGTTCCTTCGCCAACGCCTCGGCGACTTGCTGCTTCGTGATGATGACCTTCATGCTGCCTCGACTTCGTTGCCCCAGCTCGTCCAGCCGGGAAGCTCTCGACGTGCGAACATCTCCAAGTACGGGCCTTTCGACCGCGCCTCGATGAGCTCGTACGTCGCATCTGGTTTTCGGGAATGGATCCGCTTGTTGTTCGCATCCCTCGGCACTGGTGCGAAGAACACCGAGGGGATGTCGCGCCTGCCACTGTAGACGCTGGGATCGAGGCCCTTGCCTCGAACACCGAACAGCATCATCTCGTGGGCACCACGTGCGTACTGGCCGATGCCGTAGCGCAGCTCGATGTCAGCTCCGCAGTCGCAGGCCAGGTTCACCTTGCTCGCACAGTGCGGAGGATGCTCCAGCTCCACTGCGAGGCCGGTCTCGAAGTCCAACTTCTTGGGCTTCCCCTTCACCTTCGTCCACTGGAAGGTGCGGATGAACTCGAAGCCCAAGTTCTCCATCAACCAGAAGCCCTGCTTCATGAAGTTGTCGGTGACCCACATGAACATGTGGGCGTTGTCCTCGAACTGGAAGTAGGGGCACTCGCTCACCACCTCCAAGATCTTGGGGGTCGGCAAAAGAGGATAGTGGCGCTGGGCACCACGCACGCTCTTCCCGCCACCTCGCTCCATCCATGGCGGATCGAGCTGCACGGTTCTGAACTTCTCATTTCTCACGTTCGACCCACTTCCGGAAGGTTCGATCGTTGTGGCTCTTCCGGGCCGCACGATCGATCCGCTCCCTACGCTGTCTGTCTGCTTCGTTCTTGGGAGGGGTCTTGCGCTCCCTCGTCTTAGGAGGATCGAGTTCGTGATCGTTGTGTCCCATGATCATGTTTCCTCTGGAACGCACTTGCAGTCCTCGGGGTGCTTGCCGCACCCGCGGCAGGACACGCGAGCGACGCATGTACCACAGATGTAGTGGCCATCACTCTCACAGCCGTGAGGCCCACCGTTCGGCTTTCCGTTGATGTAGTACTCGCAGGGGAACTGCGGGTCGCGGATGCCATCGACGTAGTAGCCCTCGCCGCTGATGGTGGCGAGGCGGAGCTTCTTCTTGCTGAGCTCAGCCTCGCCTTCAGCGATCTCTTTCTTCAGCTTCTCTATTTCGGTGGGGTCAGCCATCCCGGCAACCTCTGGTCGTGCTTGCCGAGCTCGGCCACCATCTCTTCGATGTCGTTCAAGCTCAGGCTCAGCGCTCTGAGCCAACTACGAAAGTAGCCCTCCAAGACATCCTGCTCGCTTCGCGAGATGTGCTGATAGAGGTGGAGCTTGGCGTCTCGGAAGTTCTGGACCTTGTCGACACCCAACATCAGGTTCACCTCGGGCACCGGGCTCAAGATGGGATGCCGGTCGATGTACATGGCGTCCTTCGTGAGGTACGAGTTCGCCGAGGCCCTGTACTCCATGGCCAGTGCGACCACCATGAAGTTGACGCCATGAAGGAGAGATGCTCCGTGCCCCTTCATCAGGGGAAGGAACTGCTCATCCAACTGGAAGAGAGGATGCAAGCACCACGCCCCCTGGACCACAGGGCTTGCCTTCAGATGCCGAAGCAGGTGCAGGCCCTGGTCGATGTGGCGGATGTAGGGGAGACCTGTACGCTTCGCCTTCTTGTACCTGAACACGGACTCGATGATGTCGTACTCGATCATGGGTAGCCTGCCCTCACGTTGAAGTCCTTCAACAACTCCTCCACCTTGCGACGCACCTCACGGAGCTCCTTGCCAGGCCTCCCCTCGAACCACAGGTCATGAACTTGATTCCAGTACCGCTTGGAGGCGTAGAACCTGACCGCCGGCGATGAGGCGAGGATACCTCGTGCCGCGTTCAACGCAGCTTCGAGTTGCTTCTCTTTCTCGGAGTTCTGCGCAGGATAGCTCGGGTTGTCGTAGAGCAACCCGACGTGGATGATCCTCGTGTTGCGGCCCGTACCTTCGAGCTTGCCATCGCCATAGTAGGGCCAGGACTTCATCTTGCGAGTTCCTCTCTTCGAGCGTACGCCAGCATGAGGTCCACCGCTGACTTGGCACGCTTCGACTCGATGAACTTGAGGGCGTACTTCTTCGTCTTCTCGAACGAAACGACAGGAACACCGAAGTGCTCTGCCTCTTCGATCGAGAGAAGGAGCGCTCGGTCGAAGCTCAGTAGCTGGTGGATGGTACCGAGACGTTCACACATCAGGCGCTCTACAGCGCGTGCCTCCACCTCGTTCCACCATCGGTCCAGGCCCGTGAAGCGCTCCTCGATGACGTCGTTCAGGTTCTCTCGCTGAAGCATGCCTCCACCCGGCAGATAGATCCCGCACGTGAGGGCGTGGTAGAGCTCGTGAGCAGCGTCCTGATCGTTGCGAACCTGGTACCCGCTCCTCCGTATCGTCTCTGCGAACGAAGGGAAGAAGCTGGTCACAGGTCTTCTGCAAGCGAGAGGAGCAACGCCTCGAACGACGGACTGGAGTTCCCGAAGGCGTCACCGGGGTACTCCGCCGACCATCTGCTGTTGGGGTTCCCGGTCTCGCTCTTGTGCAACGAGAGGTACTTCTTCTTGCTGTCGATCTTCTTCACCGCCTCCATCAGCAAGGACATCCGCTCCAGCTCCTTCACCTTCTTCTCGAAGAGGGCATCATCCATCGAGTCGTCGCAGCGAAGACAGCCGATGCGTCCTGGGCCGGGACGTGTGAGTGGGGTCCGGCAGAGCCAGCAACACCCGAGGTCCTCTTCATCGGCGAGCTCCAGGAAGGCTTTCCCGAGCTTCTTCAGCTCCCCCTTGTTGAGAACGACGAAGCCGCACTCGGCGCGCAGCTCGAAACACTCCGGCTCCTCGGAGCTTTCCTTCAGCAAGATGTCGGGAGAGACCGGACCCTCTTCGACCTTGCGGTCCTCGAACTGTTCGAGGTTGATCATGACTTGCGTGATGGGTGCGTTTGCCCGCTGAACCCACACGTTCGAGAGACCTCTGTCAGTGCCCATAGTTGAACCCCAAGTGGTACTGCCCGTCGGACAGCGTGACGATGAAATCGTGGCTGCCGCAGCAGCCGTGCTTCTTCTGTCTCATGTAGCGATGATGGTGCTGACGATCGCCCACCCTCGCCACCCTCATGTTGTCGACGCACGTAGCGCCCATGTCGCTGATCTCGTGCTCGAAGGCGCGTTCGATCTGGCCCAGCACGTGAGCATAGGTCCTGCGCCAATCGAGGCGGTTCTGCTCCTGGTGAACGGCGAACCTCTCCTCGCTGATCTTCTGCATCATCTCGTGCATCACGAAGCCGGGGACCTCCTTGCGCATCTCTGCGTAGTAGGCCTTGTAATCGAACCCGCGCTCGTGCTTGAGATGCCGCACCCACTGGCTCAGCACCTTCCCCGGCCGCAGTTCATGACGCGAGTGCATCACGTTGATGCGGAACGGGGTCCGGTGCTTGTAGTCGAGCTTCAGAAGGGTGCCGCGCTTCAGCCCCATGTTGTTCTCGATGACCTTGAAGTCAGCCTCCGGCATCCCCACCGACCTCGTCTGAAGCCAGATCCCCGAGGGCATCAGGATCCTCGCCATGCAGTTCTGGGGCTCGTGCGTCTTGACGTCAGCGAAGACGAGGATGTTCCTTGTATGCTCGTCCCAGAGCCACCGCATGGTGTGATGCGTACTGGGCGTCTGCCCGTAGTGCGCGATGTGCCACGACAAGTGGTCCCAGCGATCGATCCGTTCTTGCAGCTCTGCCGAGACGTAGGTGACGACCGGCAGCATCAGCCGAACTTCTTGATGAGTCTGGCGAGGGTCTTCACCATCTTCATGTCACCGACGCCGTGGTACTCGATGCGAGCACCCTTGCCCTTCGAGGAGGGGCGGGTGTCGAAGACGATCGCGATCAAGGGCTTCTTCTCCTTCTTCGCGCGCTCGACATCATCTTTGTGGAAGCGGAAGCGGTTCTTCATTTCTCCAGGCCTTCCATGCGAAACCGCAAGTCTTCGAGTTCGCTGATGATCGCTTCGAGCTCGTCTCCGGGTAAGCACGTCGTGCCACCGCCCTGGAGTTGAGCCTCCTTCTTCAGCACGGCGAGGCGGACCTTGGAGAGCTTCTTCACTGGAAGGGGCATCTCCTTGGTCTCGTCATCCTCTCTAGCCACGGCGACCACCCCCAATGCTGAGCATCGAGGAAAGCCCTGGAGCACGACCATCCGCTTCCATGTCGACGCTGAAGTACATCTCTCTGATCATGTTCATCTCCAGGGCGAAACGACGCCCTTCTAGTTGATGATAGGGGTTTCTGCCCTATGCGGGCTCCCCGGCCTCCAACCACTCCACGTACTTGGCGATGAGGGCGTTCATCGCCTCCGGGGAGTCCCCGAGCTGCTCGCCACCCTTGAGGCCCAGGTTGCCATCCACGTTCTTGTTCGCCCACTCCGTCCCCATGAACTTCATGAAGCGGTGCAGGTGCGTCTTGACGTCGCTGTCGAGCTCAACCTTGATCAGTCCCATGACCATCCTCCTTCTTCGCGATTCTCGGCATCAGACACCCTCTTCCACGACAGCGAGGTACTTCTCGATGTAGTTGCGGTCCGCCGAGAAGATCGGCGGGTTGTTGTCGACCACCCAGCGCGAACGCTGAGCCAGCCCGACCTCGTACGTCTCCTTGATGATGCAGCGACCCCGCTTCAGATGCGTGGGGAGGTCGTTCCAGTTCTCACCGGCTTGGTGAATCATCTCCTGGAGCTCGGAGTTGTTCTTCTTGTGGGTCTGCTTCTGCGAGTAGTGCTGCCTCGCCATCATCTGAACGGAGTTGCGCGTCCAGTCCTGCTGACGCCACAGGAAGTAGTTGACGACCTCGACCTCCGGCACCACCCACACACGGCTGTCGAAGTACGCGGGCTTGTAGATGCCCGGACCCCACAGCGTTGGGGACAGGAGCGTGAAGGTCGCGGCTGCGATGGAGGCCGACACGCTCACCATCTTCTGGATGGAGTTGTCGAACCACGCCTGCGTCCCGTACTTCTTGTAGGGATGCAGGAGCAACGAGATCTCGTCGCTCTGGACGAACGCGAACTGAACGGTCTGGAGCTCCTTGCAGAGCGTGATGGCGGTCTGGTTCATCGCCTCCAGGAGGTTGGGATCGAAGGAGGGCAGCCCACGCGTGTAACTGTGGAAGGCCTTGCCATCGATACGAACGAGGGTCGGCATCCGCGGCACCAGCGAGGAGCGGGGCTGACCCTCGTACATCTTCATGCGATCGCCGAGTGCGTCACCGGAAGACATCATCTACTCCGTGAACTCGACCCGCGTGAGCAGGTAGTTGATGACGTCCTGCATCGTCTCCTGGGTCGTCTCGCCCGCAGAGAAGAGCTCGGCATCAGGGATGTCCATCTCGAACTGCTCCTCGAAGTCGAGGATGATCTCGATCAAGGCAAGGTCGTCTGCCCCGAGGTCATCGACGATCTTCGATGCGGCCGTGACCTTCTCGCGCTCGACATCGAGCTGACGGCAGACGACCTCGTAAATCTTCTCGATGTACGCGGCCTGAGTGCCACCCATCTTCTTCGTGTTCACCATGTTGGTCCATCCTTCCTGATCCAGCCCGTGGGCTCGAAGTCGAGGGTCTTGTTCGCCATGTACTGGCGGAAGTCTTCGAGGGTGAAGGGGTCATGCCCTCGCTCGTTGCAGAGGGTGCGAGCCGACCACCAGAAGATGCTTCGGTATGAGCCCTGTGGGTACTCCCACGAGAGCTCCATGCACTTGATTGCCCAGCGAGAGCTGTTGCGGTCGTGAAACAGCAACATGAAGACCAGCGTCCACTCGCAAGCGATTTTCACTTCCTCTTCGCTGTACTCGCGCTCGTCGATGACCTTCCGACTGCCTCCTGTGGCCATCATGCCGCTCGGCCCCGTGAAGCAGATGGTCTGCCCCTCCTCACGTTCGAGCGGCTTGAGTGTCCAGGTGTTGTTCTCACGCCTCTTCTTGGCGCCTAGCTTCGTCATCACCACCTCTTCGTCAGATGCGCAACCTTCAGCTTCGGGAACCGGGGCTTGCCATCGGGGGTGTAGTTCTGGAACTCGATGGTGGCCTCCTTGCCCTCATACTTCGAGGCGTGCTTCAGATACTCCCGGCACTCCTCGCGAGTTCCACAGATGTCGGCCTTGAAGGCATCCCTCTTGCCGTCGATGATGATCTCCATGTGAGCGATCTTCGCCATCCCCGAGGCGTTGCCGACACCCTCCTCGAAGGCGATGATCTTGAACTCGGCGTCCAGCTTCTCCTTGCGCTTCAGCAGGGCCTGGGTCCGCTTGTTCTCGTACGGGACGTTCCTCCGAACCATGCCACCTTCGTAGCCCTCTTCGAGGAAGACCTCATAGAAGCCATCGACCTCTTCGCGAAAGAACGCCGGGTACGTCACCACCCTCACGAACGCCTTCCTGCTGCGGGTGCCCGTCACCACGTTCTCCATCAGGATGAGCTGCTCGTAGCGCTTCATGAAGTTGGCCTGCCGATCCTCGATCAAGCAGTCGTACACCCAGTACTGCACCATCTCCGCTGAGAGCTTGAGGTCCTCGACAGTCGGCTTCTGCTTCTTGACGAGCGACACGATCTTGTTGAAGTCGTACTTCAGCTCGTGGTTGTAGAGCTCGCCGTCGAGGATGATGCTCGGCCTCGCCTTGAAGATGTGCTTGATGCTCTCGAAGACGTGCGGAACAGCGAGGATGGGGTTCCCCTCCCTCGACCACAGGCCATCTTTGTTCGCGATGCAGCGGATGCCGTCCAGCTTCGGCTGCAAGTAGAGGGCGTCCCCGATCACTCTGCCGTCGGGGGTGAAGATCTTGGCCATCCTCTTCGCGTACGAAGCATCCGGCTCCTTGGCCTTCTGGTTGTAGTGCTCGGCCAGCATGCACTGGAAGCGCTCCGACTCCTTCGCCTCGGTCGGCGTGGCGCGATAGCCCTTCTTCACCTTCAGCTCGTACTCGGAGTCGATCTCCGCGGAAGCTTGCTGCTCGCCGGTGGTGGCGTTCGAGCGCCCCACGTTCTTCGGCTGAGCGATCGTCCATTCAGACGTCGTGATCTTCCCTTCGATCTGACCGCTATGGGAGCGATACTTCGCCCCATCCTGCTCCATCCACCACTTCTGGATTGCTCCAGTGCTGGTCTCTTTGTAGAGCGGTGCCCGGGTATACTTCATCTTGTTCTCCACTGGAAGTTCATGTCTTCATCCTACTGATAGGGGCAAAGAGAAGGGTGGTTGCCCACCCCTCCCCTCACTTCCTGTACATCTTCCGTGTCTGCTCGGCGCGGTCTTGAGCTTCGTGCTCCGCGCACTCGCAGACCCACCCCGTCTCGATGTCTCGAACCGGATGCCAGGTTCTTGCTGGGCATCGACGGTGGTGTGAGGACGCCTCCAGACGCCGCTTCAGCCGCAACCAGTGGGTCTTGATGATCACCCATCCCGCCCCGAGGAAGGGGAGGCTGTAGACGAACATCAAGACCTCATCCATCAGATGTGCGGCATGCTCAGTCGTCGAGCGCTTCGAGCTCGGCGAGGAGCTGCTTCTCCGACATTTTCGTGAGCTTGACCTCCTGCTTGTCGGCGAGGGCCGCGATGATCTTCTCCCGCTTGGCCTTGGTCTCCGCGCGCTTCTTCGCCTCGGCCTGCTCGTTGAGCTTGACCTCGATGATGCGCTTGATGACGTTGAGCTTCGCCTCGATGGCTCCATGGGACGGGCTCCGCTCCGTCGCCACGAAGCTCTCCTCGGTCGCCGCCTTGAGGTCCTTGTTGACGGTCTTCGCGATGGCGTCGAGGTTGAGGCCATCGGACGAGAGCAGCGGGAGCTCCCAAAGCTGCTCGACGGTGAGCTCGCCACGCGGGGACGTGAAGCGGAACTTCTTGCGGGTGGCGGACTCGAAGAGGCTGATGTTTTCGGACATGTTCTTGTTCTCTTTCTTGTTGTGGTTGTGGAACAGACACCGATGTAGATGTTGAAGATGCGCTGCTTCTTGCCCTGCTGGACGCGGACGAGGACTTCATCCGGCTTCGTGGAGGAGAAGCCCAGACCGGCCAGGTGCCCTTCCGTGGGGCGGCACTTGGTCTTGTCCCCGATGACCTCGAACACCTTCCGGTGCTCTTCGAGACGCGAGTGGAGGAACTCGTTGTAGAACCCGCGCATGTCCTCGTCGCTCTTCGCCCCCTCCAAGACGAAGAACGTGTGCTTGTTCCCCACGGCGTTGTCGCCCCAGTAGTTCGGGCTGAGCATCACCGTGTTGACCTTGACGTAGCGCTCCGTGGTGAGTCCCCACTTCTCCTGCGAGATGTTGGTCGAGGTGATGCCGGGATCTCCTGCCTCGACGCGCTCGATGGCGCCGTTCTTCATGTGCAGCGTCGCCACGACGATGTCCTGCTGGTTCCGGACCTGCTTGTTGTACGAGTAGTGCGAGATCTTGCCCTCACACTCCGTCTCGATGACGAACCCAGGGTTGCTGGTCTCGCGCTGGGCGAAGTTGTTCACGATGATCTGGTACGGGCCGTCCGGCGGCTTGACGGACCACACCACGTTCTCGACAGCCTCACGCGTCGCACCGTGCCCGGCGTTCATGTCGACGTCGAGGGTGCCTCCGGTCCAGCCGACCTTGTTGCGGAAGTGGATGTGCTGTCCCGGCAGACCGAGAGATCCACGAGCTCGTCCGGAGCCCTTGGGCTCGTGAACATGAAGATCGAGATCGTCGTAGTTGAACCACGACAGCGAGATGCGGAGGACACCGTTGATCTTGCCGCCCGCCTTCTTCACGCGCTCCTTGATGGAGTCCGCGACGTTGCCGCCGTAGGACCACGCGAAGTCGTTGTTCCACTTGAAGAGCTGCTTCGGCTCCGGATGCACCGGCGCCGTCAGAGCCATCAGGTTCCCGAGATGCTTCCCCGAGAAGAACATCTCCATGGCCTGCGCCTTGGGGACGATCTCCGTCATGAAGTCGTCGAGCGAGATGGCTTCGGCACGGTCCTCGTCCTTCGCCGAAGATCGAGTCGAGGCCGCAGCATGCTGCATGAGGACGTCACCGATCCCGCCCTTCATGAGCGAGCGTGCAGCACCGTCGACCCACTTCACGTCGTTCACCGACACGTCGGCCATGACGGCGAACCGACGTTCGAGAGCCGGTTCGAGTCCCAAGGACTCGATGGTCTCCATCGCCTTCTTCACCATGCCGGGCGTGATGAGGGCGGTCGTCCGCTTGTAGTTCTGCGGAGCCACCTTCGACTCGAAGCTCTTCACCGCACGTTCGAGCTCCTGACCTTCGGAGAGGTCCTGGACGAGCGTACCGATGACGGTGTTGCGGAATCGGGCCGCAGGGCTGTTGGCGTTCGCCCACACGAAGAGGGAGCGCTCGGTGTTGAAAGGCCACGTCGCCTTCTTCCCGAGGTACTCGCCCTGCATCTTCTTGAACTCGATGACGGCACGCTTGTGCTCGTCACCGCGGTACAAGCTCTTCGCCTCGATCAAGGACAAGACGGTATCGACCGCATCGGGAGTCAGCTCGACAAGCCCACGCTCGAAGACCTGGACCGTCGTGCGGTAGTTGCCACGATCAGCGTCCGGGGTCGCCGAGCGAAGGCCACGCGGAATCTCCCCGGTGTGGAAGTGGTTCCAGACCAGAACCTTCTCCGTTGCCTTGTCGAGCTGACGCGTCTGCATCGCACCGAACTGCGTCTCGCTCTTTCCGACACGGAAGAGGTCGCGGATGCCCACGCCGCGCAGAGCCTTCTGAAGTGCTGCTGCGACGATGCCATACGGCTCCGCCGACGCCTGCTCGACAGCCTTGTCCCAGACGGTGGTCACCCTCCCGTCCGAGATGATGACCGCGCATCCTGCGCGGCGGATGAACTGCTTGCAGCACGAGCAGTCGTGCTCGGTGCGCGTCTTGAAGATGGGATCGGTGCCCGGAGGGAAGGAGGCCAGGTACAGCGCCCAGAGGGCGTCACCGTCCATGTCGGCGACGAAGATGTTGGTGTTGTCCTTCACCATCTTCTGGAAGGACTCGGCGACCGTGCGATAGAAAGAGAGAAAGAGGGTCATGTTGATTTCCTTTTCATGTTGAGGCGTGCGGCAGTCCGATACCCGAAGGCACCGAACTGCCGCACACATCGATGTCAGAGCTGCGTCGAACGCTCGATGACCGGGGCTTCCCCACGTGCCCGCCGCTTGGCGTTGCACGCCTTGCAGCCACAGTCAGGCGTCGGCTCACCCTTCGCCACAGCAGCGTCGACGACCTTCTGCCGCTCCGCCGCCTTGAGCTCGCCCTCGGCACGCTCGGGGTGCTTCGCGAGGACGGTCGCGATCGCCTCGTCGACCGTCTTGTAGCGCTGCACGAGGTCTGCGTGGATGAGGTTGACGATCACCACCAGCATCTCCGCGAGCTCGCCGTCGTACCCGAACACCTCGCGGTAGCGGGCATCCAGGTCCTTCATGTCCTTGAACAGCCGGAGCGGGAGCTTCCGAACGCCGTCCATGTCGACAGCATCGGTACGAGGACGGTTCCGGCGCAGGAAGTCCTCGACGCTCGTGATCAGCCCGAACGTCTGGTTCTCCTCACGCCAGAGGTCGCCCACCGTGATCGAGCCATCGGGCTCGCTCGCCGCAGACTTCCTTCCCTCGGCGCTGCTCAGCAGGTCATCGAAGTCGATCCCGGGACCATCGCCGAACAGGTCGTCGAGGCTCATGACGCGAACGCCACGACCACCGAGAGAAGCACCCCCGGCACCGAGCAGAGACATCAGCACCGAGACGATGCTGCTGCCTCGGGCGCCACCACTTCGACGACTGGCCTGCTGCTCGATCGAGGTCGGGCCCTGAAGGCTCGGATCCAGACCCACCTTGAACAGCCGCAGCATCTCCAGCTTCGAGACCTTCTTCTCCCGAAGCTCCTGGAAGAGCTCCTGGACGGCGACGCCGGCCTTGACCGAGACATGCTGCTCGATGTCGTCGAACACTTCACGAATCACGTGCTGGGGGACCCGGAACGCGAGGGCGGTGAGCAGCATGTCGTGCTCGTCCACTGCGTCCATGGAGGTGAGCTTGTCCCCCTCGCGGTGTGCCGTGATGACATTCCCGATGAGGCGCATGCCATGCCCACCACGCTCGTGCTCACCCTCGCTGAGAATCGCGAGCTGCTCGTGCGTCAGCTCCATCAGCTCCGAGAGAGCAGTGACCACCGGCTGCTCGGGATTGAGGCCGGTCAGGGCGTACTCGACGATCTGCTCGACCTTCTTGGAGCCGATCTCCGCCATGAGGGCGCTGAAGATGATGTCGAGCAGGGTCGACCGCTTGAGGAGCTTGTTCTTGTCGATGTTCATGTTCGTGTTCTCCGGTTGAAGGGGCGGAGTGCCTCTTTCATCTTCCTTATAGGAGGAATACGCGACTTTTCAGTCGTCCTCGGACTCGTTCTCGAACGACCACTCACCACACGAGTTGCCGTTGTCGTCGATGATCTTCCCCTCTTCGTTCGTCGCACCCGGATCCATCTCATCGAACTTGAGAGCCAGCTCTCGAAGTGCGGCCGCAACGTTGGCGGGGGTACGCATCTCGTCGTCACCCAACTCGATCTCCAGCATGAACTTTCCCATTTTCGCCTCCAAAAAGAAGAGGGGCCCGTAGGCCCCTCAGTCACTCCATCACGACTTCGACTTGCGGGATGATCTCCTGCGGAGGTGGGTCGCACCCATCCTCTCCCGGACGACACCAGAACCTGTTCGCAGGATGACGACCGCCTGATACTTCCAGCCCGCAATGCTCGTACGGGACGAGGCCTCGGTCTTCAGCATGATGATCATCGCAGGCACCGCCTTCATCGTCACACCGACCACCCCACGCGATGATGGGGGCATCAGCACATGGACCGAGGTGTTCGCCATCGAGGAGCTCCGACACGAACTGCTGCATCGCCATCCACCGCGGACGGTAATCGCGATCCCAGTTCAGAGGACGGCCCCCAGAGTCCGTGGCCTGGAAGTGAGGAGGACGTGTGCCCTCCGCGTTGAGCTCGACGAGCCACTGAGTCCGCGGGGAGTGGGGCTCCCACTGCTCCGTGACGTAGTGGACATGCCTGCGCATCGTGCCGATCAAGGTCTCCCCACGAGCGCGGGTTCGACGCAGGACACGGTAGATGGCCGGGCAGTCGAGCTCGGCGTGGTTCACGTCATCGTTCGGATCCTTGATGTCGTCGTGCAGCCAGTTCGCCTCCGACACGCAGATGCGCGAAAGCACCAAGACGGTGACGGCACGCAGCTCTTCCCAATCCTCGCCGATCAACCGGATGAGCCGATCCTCCTCGAACCCTCTGTTGAAGGAGCTCAGGAAGCGTCGGCGGACACCAGGCAGCAGAGACGTCGCGTCCGGGTACATGTGCGGAGCCAGAGACACAGGCGTCGCCACGTGGATGTAGGAGTGGATCTCGTGCGGCATGTACTGCGTGCTGTCGACGACGAGGTGCTCCTCGACCACAGGGTCAGCCACAGGAACAGGAACTTCGATCGGAGCAGGAGCAGGAACCACGGGCTGAGGGGCCACTGCGAGGGGCTGAGGCTCATCGTCGACGATGACCCCTGCGTCGCGAGCCATCGAGCCCGTGCAGGAGAGCATCACCACCGCGAAGAGGACCATTCGCTTCTTCATCATGTACCTCCAGGAACGACAACGCCCTCCCCACTGAGCATCAGCGAGGAGGGCGTAGTCACGAGCGCGAATCAGCCGAAGCTGACCGCAGCGATCAGGCGAAGACCTTCTTCAGCGCCGCGGCGCCTTCGAGGACCTTGCGGAGACGAACGACGTGCGGGTTGTCGAGACCGGCGTTCTCGGCGCGGAGAACGGCGTTCGCCGCCTGCGTCTCGATGCTGGCGACCTTCTCCTTCAGGCGCGTCACGACCGACTTCGGGTCCTTCGCGTAGCGCTCGACGGCGACGGTGCCGCCGCGGGCCGCGCTGCGGGCCTCGCCGTTGCCGGTCGAGGAGCCGAGCTTCGCCTTCGCCTTGGCGGGGGTCTTCTTCGCGGGCGTCTTCGTGTTCTTTTTCGTGGCCATGGGACTCTCCTATTTCTTCTTCTTGTTCAGGTCTCGAACCAGGGGTCTGTGAACGTGCGGGATGGGTCCGTACTTCTTGATCGCACCTGCGTGCTCGTCCGTGCCGTAACCCGCGGACGTCTTCAAGTAGTACCTCGGGAACTTCTTGTCAAGCAAGTTCATCTCGACGTCCCGGTTGAACTTGGCGAAGATCGAGGCCGCTCCAACATGAGGAACGAACTCGTCCGCCTTCGGGACGTACAAGATGTTGATGCACGCGAAGGTCATGAGCATGTCGTGGACCTTCGCAGACCGCACACCGTCGACGATGATCGCGAGGTTCTTCGGCAACACCTTGCAGTGCTGCATCAGAGACTTCATCGCGATGTGCATCGCTCGAACGTACGCTCCCGCATGCGTGTGCTTCTCGATGTCGTCGGGCGTTGCTGCCCCTTCGGCATGGAAGACGTCCGTGCTGTCGTCGATCAGCTCGATCATCCGTTCTCTGTGCTCTGGTGTCGTCTTCTTCGAGTCCTTCACTCCTTCCAGGTCCCATCTCCGCGGAGCCAGCACCGCGCTGAGATAGAAGGGCCCTGCCCATGCACCTGTGCCGCTCTCGTCGATGCCGACCAGGTGCGTGATGTTGCCGCTGTTGTCGATGATGTCGTTGAGGGCCCGACGCCATCGGTCCAGCTCGTTGAGTTTCTCTACGTTCACTTTTCTGGGCACTGCTACCTCGTGTCTCGGATCTTCTTTGCCAGCTCCCGCCCCATGTCAATGATCATGGAGTTGGTCAGGAGCTCCGAGACTACTCGATTCGCCGCGTTCAAGCTGAAGTAGCTCATGTTCTCGATGGCTCCCTTGACTGAGTCCTTCTTGCTGAACGGGTGCCCGAGCCACCACGCCGCATGAAGCTCGACAGCGATCGAGTCCAGCTCGTTCCCATCTGCGGCGACCGGCGACATGTCGCTGAGCACTGCGCTCAGGGACCTGGTCCTCTTGTCAAAGACGGTCTTGCCCTCCAAGCAGACGTGGTGCGCAAGTTCGTGAAGAACCTCCTCGAACCGAATGTGCATGTAGTTCTTCGTGACGTACTGGTCGTTGGTGGTCGTGACGGTGATGGTCTCAACGTTCACCTTCGCCAGCAGTCTCTCCGTGGATCGCATGACCGACTCGATGGGGCGTCTCCGGCCCATGACGCGGTCTCGGTCCTTCGCGGTCAGCGGCGTGATGCCGTACATGCCGCGCGAGTACATCAGGGAATCACCCCGAAGAGTGTGTCGTAGATCGGCAACTTCTTCTTCGCCTTCGTTCCGCTCCGACCGTGGACTGCGAATGCGATACCGAGCTTCTCCTTGTAGAGGCGATCGGTGTCGAAGCAGAGCCGGCACTGGGTGCAGGTCACCTTGTTCGTCTCCGCAGGGCACGGGATGAACTTGATGTCGCAGTCCGGGATCGTGAACGCCTTCTTTGAAGGAAACTCACGAACAACGAGTGCGGGGACGTACCCCTTCATGTAGCGAGCTCGGTGGGCTTCCTTCGCCGTCTCCACCGAAGCCAGGACCTGGATGGGTCCCCACAGCGATCGGACGATCCGCCTCCACGAGTGCGTGTACGTCCACACGATGCCGCCGCCACGACCTCGATAGCGGATGGCAGCGCTCGACAGCGCCATCGCCGCGATGTCGTTCTGGGCATCACCGCTGACGTGAAGGCGCAGGTCTCGACCTGCGTTGCCGTACTTGCCTCCGTCCTTCGGCACGCCGTTCACGAACAAGTTGTCGATCGCTGCTGCCTCGATGACACCGATGTTCTCCTTGTTCTTCTTCACCTCATCATCGAGGCGGTGAACCATCAGTCCGGTGTAGCCGGCGTCAGCGAAGCAGCCGGCGTCCTTGAACTTGCACACGTCGTCGCACGTCCCGCGAATCGTGACGTAGGTCGAGGCCACGAACGGACCCTTCGGCACAAGCCGCGGGCGTTTCAGCGTCGGACCACGCACGATGTCGACAGGGCCGAGCTTCCGGTTGGCACTCTTCGGCTTGATGAGCACCCCAGGGAATCGTTCGGTCATCTCGTCCTCCAAAAAGAAAGAGCCCCGCTACGCGCGGAGCCCTCTCAGTTCTTCTCTCGTCTTGAACGGCAGGGAGACGTCATTGTCCACCGCCCACTCGAAGTACATGTCGACAGGATCACGAGGCCACGTCGGGTACTTGAAGGTGGGGAGCCCTTCCGAGCTCAGTAGCCCCACGCTCTTCGCACGTGCGTAGCCATCCTTCCAGATGTCGTTGAGAAGCCAGTACTTCCTCGGGCTACGGCTGTAGTAGAGGTCCTCGGCATCGCTGACGTGGGTTCCCTGCTGCCACCCCACCACTCGCTTGAAGTCCCGTGGACGCAGCATCGTGCGTGCCACCTCACGCTCCACCTGCATGAGCAGCCAGTTCTCGCGAACGCTGTCGATCAAGCAGCCGGTGGGGTGCGTGATGATGTGCATCATCTCGTGAAGATGCGACTCGATGTTGTTGCCTCCGTAGAGATAGACCTCACGCCTCTCGATGTGAAGCCCGTTCCCGAACCCGGTCTCGATGTCCTTGGGGACGCTCTTGAGCGTGACGGGCTCAACCAAGTACTCGGGGATGATGTGGATGGTGATTTCGTAGCGCTCAGCGATCTCTTGGATCTCAGGGCTGACGGGCATCAGATCTCCAGAATGTCGTAGTTCTCAGACTCGGGCGTGAACAGCAGAACAGGAACTTGAAGGTCCTGCGCCACCGTGATGACCTCGTAGTCGAGAAGAGTGCTGCTGGGGTCGAGCTGAGAGGTGAGTGCCCATACCCACAGAGCGTGAGCTCCGAGCAGGCAGGTGACATCTCGCTCGTGATCGTCGCTCTTGTTCAGGCGTCGAACACGATCTGCGGGTTCATCAGGCCCAGGGCCGTACACCTCAACGCGATGACCATGTTCAGGAGCGAGCCTCTCTATGAACTCCTCCGGGCCCGTGATCATCCCGCTGACCCTGAAGGTGACGGGGCGACCAAGGACCCGGAGGTCGTAGAGGAAGTACTCCAAGACGTCGTAGTCGCGTCCCGTGTTCCGCATGCGCGGCGCCATCAGGACCACGACCGGCTCAGGGTGCGGAAGAAGGAGTTCTACGTGTCTCATCGTAGCTCTGATAGCGGAATCACGCCTTGTGCGTGAGGTATTCCTTCGCGTACGCCAGCACCTGTTCGAGGTTGTTCTCCTCGCCCTTGATGTACTTGGCGCCCTCGATGACGGTCCGCTGAAGCATGGCTCGCGGGTCATCGACCGGAAAGATGTCCAGCTTCTTCGCATCGAGCTGCTGACGCCGCTCGCGAATCCACTCCTTCAAGTAACGCATCTCCATGGTCATGAAGATACGAGACGACTTCGCTGACTCTCTCCACCGCTCATCGGCACGTCGGGGGTCACCCAACTGCTTCTCGACGTTCAGTACGCCCATCGTTGCGTCATCGAGGCGGCTCTTCGCTTCGGCCATGGTCTGCGGGACCTTGAAGGTGTACTTGTCGCGATTCTTCTGTTCGTGTTTGGGCATCACAGTCCTCTGTACGTCGCCGTCGGCATGGACGGCGTCGGATCTGCACGTCGTACGTGTACCAGAAGACCAGCCGCTCGCGCAGCCGAGATCATGTGTTGGGTGCCAGGGCTCTTGCCGTCCCAGATCGCAACGAGGGCTTGCGCCTTCTTCGCCATCTCCAGGTTCCGCTTGATACCGGCACCGTTTCCATGCTTCGCCCAGTCAGCCGGGAAGGGATCGATGGGGATGCCCATGCGACGAGCGAACTCTTCGCCGAGCTTGTCGACACCCTCCGCCTGTCCCGACACGACGGTGGTGAACCAGTAGCCGGAGCTCAGGCAAGCGTTCTCGACCATGGAGTAGTCCAAGTACGTGAACGACCTGCTGCCGGCGATGATGACCCTCATCCTTGGTCGAGGTCGCGGGGCTTGGGGTATGCCGCGAACTCGAAGTGGGAGCGTGGAAGGCGGATCTCGTTGCCGTTGAGCTGCCGGATGGTGAGGATCGTGACGAGGCCCGTCTTCTGGACCTTCTCGACCTTGCCTTCCGCACCATCGAGATAGCGTCCGTTCTTCACGCGGACCCAGTCGTCCTTCAGCATGACGACCTTCTACTTCTCCTGCGACTTCTGTCCCCTGCTCGTGATGAGCGGGTTCGGACCTCCGGTCAGGTTGATGGAGGCCATCGCCTTCGCGAACAGCGTCACCGACGCCTCTGCGAGCTTCTCTTGCTTCGACTTCTTTTTCGTGTTCGTGTTCATGTTGTTCCTCAGCCCTTGAGAATGGGACCAACGGGTCGTCGCTTCGTCGCTACGTGTGGATGTGGCTTGTCGACGAAGTCCTTGTTGAAACGATCGTTCTCGATCGACGCAATCGCCGAGGCTCCACTCTCTTCGAGCTTCTTCAGCTCCATGAACAGCGCCAAGCGGTTCTTGGGAGAGAGGAGGATCCGCCAGTCCATGATGGTGTGGATGCGATACATCTCACGGGACACGTACTCGGTGTTGGCGAGATGTCCGTGAAAGACCTCGCTCTTGGCGTTCTCCACCATGTCCATGAAGGACCCGACATCGATAGCCGGGATCTTCATCTTCAGATCATCGACGACGAAGTTGTACTCGTGCCGCCCCGTCCACATGATGCCGCCCATGTCGAGAAGAATCCCGTCGGCGTCTTCCTCGATCATCTTCGCGAGCTTGACCCCGGGCTTGTTCTTCAGCCCCTCCACGGACGCCGCGACCTCCCACGACTGATGAAGCAGCGGGATGATCTCGGCATCACAGACCACCTTCGGGGGAGCGTGCGTGAACTCGATGGAGTAGTCCGGCCGAAGCCTCTTCCAGACCGTCATCAGACAGCCCGAAGCCCTTCGGCGGTCCACTTCTGGTTCTTGTACTTCTCGATGAGGCGATAGGCCTCCTCGCCGAAGCGCGGGGCTACGCGCAACGTGCTGCGAACGAAGTTGACTTCGCGGCGCGCACTCTCGTCACTGTCGCTGCCGTGCACAGCGTTGTGCATCATGACGCCGTCCTTGGCGGCGAACAGTCCTCGGATGGTCCCGGACGACGCCTTCATCGGGTCCGTGGGGCCCATCAGGCTTCGCCACTTGTTGACGGCATCCGGGGCGACCATGGTGAGGGCGATCATCCGTTCACTGGACATGAACTTGACGAGGTCCCAGTAGAAGGCCTTCCCAGCATGCTCTCCGTAGAACTCGGAAACGTCCGCTGGATCCCAACGCGAGCAGAGCATGTCACCGATCAAGAAGTTGTCCTCGATCTGATGGATGATCGCTCCAGCCTTGCGGGCCTGGATGGCGTCCGGCTTGATGAGGGCGAAGGTGTACTCCAGCCTTCCGCCCGTCAGGAAGTCCAGCTTGGGACCTTCCGCCTTCACAGGAGCGGGCGTGGGTGGGGACGGCAGGTGACGGCTCGGGACGTCATGGCAGTCGGCGGTCTTCTCGCAGATCTCACACCTTCCGTAGCTCTTGATGATCGCCTCGGGGTACTTGTTCTCGACTCGACACTTTTCGCAGTAGAACATCAGGGCTCCTCCTTCATCTTCACGCGGAACTTCTTGCCCGAAGGCATGTGAAGCACGACGAACTCGTCGCGCTTCATCTCCAAGACCTTCCAAGGACGGTCCTGGCCGTACTTGGCTGAGTTGATGTTCGCGAGGTCGAACCCCGCAAGCACCGAGGACATCATGTCGCTCAAGTTGAACATCTACTTCTCCAACAAGAAGGGCGCGGCAGACCCAGCACCAAGTGCCAGACCTACCGCGCCCACCTCACGTCTATGGTGTCAGCCGTTCAGAGAGATGACGGCATCGGAGACCGTCCCGAGGACCTTCGGAAGCGAGAGGGGCTCCGTCTCGTACGACATCCCATCCGCGTGCTTCGCGAGGGACTCGAAGCAGAACATGAACTGCTCTTCGGGACGGATCCACGTGAGCGGAACTCCACGCTTCACCTGGTAGGGGCCGCCCATCGTGAGGGTGAGCCGATCGAGCTCACTGCGCTGTGCTCCGCCTACGAGCATGTTCCAGAAGTCGATCTCCTTCATCTTCTGGGGGAGGAGATCGGTGTCGGCCATGCTCTGGTACCACTGCGGGAAGCTGATGACCGCAGGCTCGTCGTCGTCGAGAGCTTCCGCGACGCTGCCTCCGGTGAGGCGGTTCACCGCCGCCCCATCGAGCATGTCACGAAGGCTTTCACCACCATCGATGAGCCGGAAGCTCTCGTGCGGGTTGATGAACATGCAGTAGCCAGACCCGATGGAGAGGCTGTGCGCACCGGGGAGCACCCACGAAGCACCGTCGGGCGTGTCGTAGGGGTCCTCGCGCTCGGCGAGCGCCTTCACGACCCCCAACGCGATGTTGGAGAGCGAACGCAGGTTGTCGAAGAGCCCGCCCTTCAGGGTGCCCTTGTAGAACGAGATCACTCCGTAGAGGTCCTCGCTGGATCCAGCGACGATCTCACGAGCCGGGAGCAGGAGCAGGGAGCTGGGGATGTTGTTGGTCATGTGACCCTCCTTCTATCTTGTTGATAGGGGTTTCCGGCGTTGATTCGAGCTTACTCCACGGCCTCGATGTCGCGAAGGAGGTCACGAGCATTCCTCATCGGAGGCCGGTAGCGAACCTCCATGGGACGTCCGAACTCATTGTCCTTCGCCAGCTCTCCCGCATTCAGCTCGATGAACGCGAGAGCTTGGGTCAGAACCGTGGGCTCCAGGGTCTTGGACCAGCGGCTGTTCCACTTCTCGAACTTGCCGTTCAAGAGGCGAAGGTCCACCCAGCGAGAAGCACCCATGCGACCAGTGACCTTGGTTCGGCACACGTGCACGAGGTATCCGCCGCGCTTGTCGACGGCCCTCTTCACTGACTCGATGCTGATGGTCTCGGACATCAACGTCTCCACTTCTTCGCGAACTCGATGAGCTCCGTCAGGAGCTCACTGCGAGCGATGCTTCGGTTGATGTGGTCGGTGCTGGTGACGACATCCCCGTTCTCGACCCGGCTGACACCACGAGTCATGAGCAGGCTCGTCTTGATGTTCTCCAAGTACTCGCCGGCGCCATCCCGGTAGTCGTCGTCGAGGACAACCACCAGGGTCCGGACACGATCCGTCACTCTTCCCTCTCCGAACGATGGACGGTCTTCCAGGTCGCATCGAGAGTCGTACCCTCGTCGATGAGGATGTCGGCGCCGAACTTGTCGCAGACACCATCGACCTTGAACGTCGCATCATCAGGGATCTCGTACCCGGCGTGGCGGATGAGCTCGACGAGCAGCTTGTTGGTGAGCTTCAGCTCCGAATCGAAGGTGGAGGTCGTGACCGTCTTGACCTTGACCTTCTCCTTGAGGAGCGGGATCGAGCTCACTGCGAGATCCTGTTGGCGAGAACGGCGCGCTCGACCTCAGTGAGGTCCCACTGCGCCAGCACGACGTACAAGGTGCCGCCCAGGTGCTTCAGAAGCAGCGGGTCGGTCGGAGGCACCGGCTGCCACTCCGCCTCCCACATGATGTGGTAGTTGCGGAGATGATGCTTCGGGCGGAACTGCGGAGGGACGCTCGGCAGCAGTGCACGTGCACGCGGCCAGCTTCCCGCCGGCTTCGCAAGAACTCCCTCGGGCAGCTTCACCGAGTTGTAGCCGTGCGCCTTCAGGTTGCCCCCGAAGGTGGTGGTGTCATTCGTTCCGATGAAGGTGCCTCTTGCAGTATCCACGAAGCTGAACCAGCACCACTTGAAGTCGGCGCGACACACCGCGATCCTGGGCATCCCCTTCGCATCCAGCCCCGTGGCTCGGAAGGCGCTACGAAGATCGAGGAGAGCGGAGCCTTCGGCGAGGGCCTTGTAGCCCTTCATGATGGCGACGTCCTCGTCGTTGTGGCGGGCCTCGACTGCATGCTTGTAGTCGAGGAAGGCCCTGCGAGCTTCATCCTGCGGCATCGTGATCTTGTCGATGTTCATGTTCCAGTCCTTGGATTGCTGACGCACACGGAGTGCGCCTTGGCCTTGGTCCCATCGTGGTAGCCCTGAAGAGGCGTGATGGGCTGCTTGCAGAGAACGCAGTTCTGGGAGAGGAGGCGCTTGGCCACCTTCACAGGACGAGCACCCAGCTTCTTCTTGATGGCGTCGATCCGGAAGGCTTCCTCTTGAGCCTTGTACTCGGCCTGCTTCTTCTCGACCTGGGCCTTGAGCTCGTCGGTGATCGTGAAGCCGTACTTCGGAGCGACCTCCATCAAGGCCAACTGATAGACGCCACCAGCCTTGAGGATTTTCTCCTCGGCCTCCTCTTGCGAGTTCGTGTACTGCATCGACATCTGCGCCATCACCAGGTTCGCAGCGTTGCCGTAGTACGTGGTGGTTCGACCGTCGCTGACGACCCCCTCCTTCACTTGGGAGCCTCCGTCACAGACGTGACCGTGAAGAGCTTCTCTGCGAAGGACTCCTGGCTGAGTCGATCCTTGATGTAGCCGCCCATCATCTTGGCGGCGCGGTCCATCCGAAGACGGAACGGGATGACTGCGTCGTAGTAGCGGACGTACGCCTTGTGCAAGAGCCGGCGGGTCTGGGCCCGCAGGTGCTTGACCTGCGCCACCTTGGAGGCAACCTGGATCGGCGGGAGAGAGAGGCAGCACCGTGGTGGTGTTGAGCCAGGTCTTCCATGTCGCGTTCGCGTTGCGCCGGGCGATCGTGCACTCCTGCATGTGCAGCTTCGCCTGCTCGATCTCGACCTTCTCTTCTTCGGTGTACGTGAAGTTCTCGTCTGCCTTCGGCAGCTCCATCTTCCTGTTCCAGATCCTCATACCGACATTCCTCCATCCGTGATCAACTTGCCGAACACAATCTTGCCGAGGTCTCTACGCTCGAACTTGTAGATGTCCTCGCCACTGAACTCCATCTCGTCAGGCTCGGTGGTGAGAACCTCCATCGTCTGGATGTCCACCCACACCGTCTGCATCTTCTCTTGCGCCCATTCGGTGAGCTGATCGGTCGCCGTGACGTAGCCAGGCCAGTCTTCCAGCTCTGCGGAGTCTCTGTAGTACTCGGCGTTGTGCGGACCGAAGTGCAGGTCGTAGTTGGCGCAGTTGCGCAGCTTGAGCGTGCGCTCGTCCATCTGATCGAGGAAGTACTTCTTGACGACCTTCTCGACCTCTTCCCTCATTCCCATTTCATCTCCTGTAGAGCTCGGGTCTCCGGGTCGGGGTGAAGCTCGGGAGCCTGTGGGGCTGGAGACAGCAGCATCCACACGATCATCTCGCCGAACCAGAAGAAGAGGACGAGGAGCATGTACTCCCGACCCCTGCGGGCCCAGCGCGGAGGCTCAGGCTCGATGGCGGTCGTGTAGTTGGGGCTCATGTCCGCACAACCTGAGCGCTTGGATAGCGCTCCTTCACCTTCTTCTCAGCTTCCTCGATGCTGAGTGCCCTCAGCATGAAGTCGATCTCTCCGTCGACGGTCGCCGCCCAGTAAAGAGGGGGCCCGATGCCGAAGTATGTGCCGAGGGAATCGTAGCCACCCTCATCGAGCTCGGACTCCTTCAAGAAGATGTCGCCCGAGAAGGTGGGCGGTGCGAGATGGATCGAGGGTCTGCCCAAGGCCGCTCCGCGCTTGGGGTCGCCGCACCACCCCTTGGGGTCGGCCCTCTTGTAGTCCGGCAAGTTCATGTCCATGTGAAACCCGTCCTTCATCTATCTGATAGGGCAAAGAAGCAGGGACGAGCCCTGCTTCAGATCACGCACGTGCCGGAAGGCCTGTGCGAACCGCGGAGTAGGGTGCAGGTTCGTGCTCCAGAGGCAGCATCTTCATCTGCTCGACCACTGCACCGCTGTCGAAGAGCGGCTTCCCGAGGTCCTTCACCATGTTGTACGGCTTGCGCTCGTCCTCGTCGTCCGGGTCTTGAACCTGCCAGGGGTTCGCGTTGACCGAGGTCCCGTACCACGCCAGCCAGCGCACCTGCTTCTCGCTCACGAGCTGCTCGATGCGACCAGCAGCCGCCAGCAGGTGGCAGATCTGCTCGCGGTTCTCGTGGACCGCAGTGAACTTCCGCAGCGACTGTGCGTAGAGGAGCATGTCCTCGGCACCCTCGATGTAGTTGCCCTCGTCTGCCATCGCGTAGACGTTGAGCTCGAAGGGCTCCATCTTGCTGGACGGCAAGTAGACCCACTTCATGAGCTTCCCCCAGTCCTCGAAGCTGAACCCAGTCGCTCCGAACTCCTTGCCGTACTTCTTCACCAGAGCATCCCAGATCATCGGCTGGTTGCCCCACGCGTTACGAAGCTCCAGGAACGCCCCCATCTCGGGGTCTGCATCCGTTGCCCCCATCAAGTATGACCTGCTCATCTTACCTCCAGTTCATGTTCGAGCGAGTGCTCGTACATGACTCTGATAGGCAAAAAGAGCAGGAAACCCGGAGGTTCCCTGCTCTTTGCTCACCACACCATGGGCGTAGGAGTCGATGTTGATGTGGTCGTCCCGTTACCGAGCTGACCCTGCGAGTTGTCGCCCCAGCACATGACCACCCCGCTCTGCATGATGCAGGCGTGGTTCGTCCCAAGCTGAAGGCTGGTGCCGACGATGTTGGTGTAGGTACCTACCGCATCCGAAGCCGGCAGCGCGTTGAAGGTGGCCGGACCCGTGAAGGTCGACGGCGTCGAGGACGAACAGTAGATGCCGGCTGCACGAGTCGATGTTCCAGTTGGGATCATCACGCACGCACGGCCACCATCGAGGTCGACCTCAGTGGCACCAGTCCACGTCGGCGTCAGCACCGGATGACCTGACGTCGAGCACGACACACTCGGGCCCGTCTCCGAGCTCGGCATCGTGCCCGTCCACGTGAAGCATGCGACGAGGTCGTTCGCATTGAAGGTGCCGGTCCGTGCGACATCCGTTGCGTCGTAGGTCGCCGCACCATCCACCGCCGTCCAGAAGTTCGCGTAGTCGGTCGTCACCGGATGACCCGGAAGCGACGTGACAACACGATCCCAGCAGCGCAGGCCGCCGTTGATGTCGATGGCACAGTTCAGCGCCGGCATGCTGTCGACCGCCGTCGCCGGCGAGTAGGTGGGCGACATCAGGTTGAACGGGTGGACGAGACCATCCGTACGGCCGACGTACGCCTGGACACCCAGCACGGAGACGTCCGAACCGTAAGGTGTCGACCCCACGGCGTACGTGACACCACCGGCTGCGGTCCAGCACAGCACACGGCCATCGAGGCCGATGCCGCAGTTCCCTTCGAGATCGACGGCATCCGCAACGTGTGCGGGCGTCGAAGAGCCACCACCCCAGCACCACATCTGGTTCGTGCTCGTGAGCACACACGACGTGTTGCCATTCACGCCGAGCTCGACGATGGACCCAGGCCCCGAGGGACCCGCATCCGTCATCGCTGCGTCGACACCGGCGTCTGCGGTCGAAGTTCCGCTATCCGGAGTCCCGGTGGAAGCATCAACCCCGCCGTCGTCAGTGACCATCGGGCCACTGTCGGAGGTCGCACTGTCGACCCCTGCGTCCGAGCCACTGTCTGCTTGTGCGTCGACTCCAGCATCCGCCACCACCTCCATCTGAGCGTCGCCCATAGGCTGAGCATCCGCGGCCGGCACACCGCTGTCGGTGTACGCGACCGGCATGCCTTCCCCGCAGCCGACGACCAGAACCATCATCAGCACGATGTTCAGCTTCATATTCGTTCTCCTTCTATCTTACTGATAGGGGATTCTGGGGCAAAAATGGCAAAAAGAAGGGCCCGAAGGCCCCTCCTCATCCAACAGGTTCGAGCTCTTCGGACTCCTCGTCCAGTTCATCGAGGTAGTCGATCTGCACCCCTTCCCTGCGCATGCGCTGGTTGAGTTCCTCGACTGCCAGCATGGTCTCGTGCGCCTTCATCCAGAAGGAGAGCTGGCTGAGGCTCTGATCCACCTCCGCCAGCTTCACACGCGCCGACCTCACCACACGAAGAGCGGCCCTCAACAGCGTCTTACGAACCATTCGCCTTCTCCTGTGCGTCTTCGAGGATTGCTCGACGTTCATCTTCGAGCTTCTTCGCATCGATGCCGAGGTAGCGCAGCAACATCGCTTCCTGCGGCTCTCGGGTCACCTCGAAGAGCCCGCCCCACTGCGCGAACTTCTTGGGGTCGTGCGTGCAGAGCGAGAGCCCCTGCTCCTGCAACCATTCGAGGAACTGGAGCATCTTCAACATCTCGGGCCGTGCCACCCGGAGCTTCTCGCACTCCGGGTACTTCGCCTCACTCGACACCGATGATCTCCTCCAGCTTCGGGTACGCATACCCGCCGCCGTCCAGCTTCACCACCGGCCTCTTGGGCAGAAGTCCTTGATGGGGCTTCGAGGCAGGGTAGTCGTATCTCTCGACGATCCCTGCACCGAACCCGTCGATGATGACGTGCCTGCCCGGCTTCAGCAGAACCTTCGCCGCCACCTCCGGCTCCTTCGGCATGGGCAACGGAGGGTCCTCCGATCCCGCAGCGACGTGCACCAACGACGCCCAGTGCGCGATCGTGTAGCGCTCCTCCGGGGTGAGCTCGGAGATCAAGTCGTCGATGACGTACTCCTCCGTGACGAGCGAGAGGAGATCGTGGAAGGCGGAGTCCTTCGTCAGCGTGTGTGGGTTGGGGACGACGTTCTTGGAGAGCTTCTCCAAGATCTTCTCTCCCCGACTCACGGTGCCCATCCGTAGTGCTTCGCCGCCTTCTGGTAGGCTTCGTAGAAGCGGATGATGAGGGTTTGGAGGCTGCGCTCCTGCTCCTCGGTGAGACGAAGACGCTGGCGTGCATCCTTCCCCGCATCGACGACTGCCTCCGCCGAGTCGCAGTAGCCACGAACGGCACGCAACCCCCACTTCGGAGGGTTGTCGACCATGTCGTTCACGTTCGAGGTCTTGTCCGCGATCTTGATGAGGACACCCCCGATGTCCATCATCTTCATCATCATGACCTGGTGAGCCGTCTTCTTCTCGTGGTTGCCATCTCGGCAGTCGAGAGGAAGCGTCAGGTCACGAGCGAGGTCGGCCGAGTAGCCGAACTTCTCGTGGAGCTCCTCGTACGTCGTCTCCGTGTCCTCCAGGGTGTCGTGGAGGATGGCCCCAACGAGAGTGAAAGGGTCGTCGACACCAGCAGCGACGAGACGCTGCGCGACGTCGAAGCAGTGTGTGACGTAGGGCTCGTTCTTCGGCCCCCGACCCGCCTGCTTGGCATGGCGACTGGCCGCGAACTTCGCGGCCTCGAAGATCTTGTTCATGTTCACTCCTTCTTGTCGTGCGGCCCACGCATCATCGCGAACATCGCCATCTCCGCCTCGGAGGGCGTGCGAACTGGGCGATTCATGTCGAGGTCCTTGTGGACCTCACTGAGGATGGCGGGGCAGTGGATGTTGGCGATGTTCATCTTGCTTTCCGCATCGAGGCGCAGGAAGCGGATGGTGAGGCCCCAAGCTGTACGATCCAGCACGACCCCTCGTTCGTTCTGAGGACCCGGACCCTTGGAGATGGTGAAGCGGAAGCGCCCAGTGGTCGGGTACTCGATGGAGACGTACTCGTAGACCGCCGTCAGGCCGTTGAAGCGCTTCGGAACATCGACGAGGGACATGACTCCAAGCAGCTTCACCCCCAAGCTGTTCTTCGAGATCCCAGGCTTCCGATCGGTGACACGCAGCGTCTGCGCCCAGCGAAGGCGGTGGACCTTGTACATCTGCGGGGAGGAGTAGAAAGCCTCCAGGGATTCCGAGTCCCTCTTCCACCACTTCAGCAAGGCCGCCTTGGTGCCTTCGAGCAACGAGCCCGCACAGTGCTCGCACTCCTTCGCATCTCTGCGAGACAGGATGGCAGGCTCGCTTCGATACCCTCCGTCGACACCCACACGAGTGACGTACGCCTTGCATCCGCAGTCCCGTCGGTTGGTGAGGCATTCACCGTGCCGGAGGGGGATCTCCTTTTCCAAGCCAGCGATGCGAGCTTCCGCGAGCCGCTGAGCCGAGAAGAGACCTTGAGTGACCTCTGCATCTGCCTTCGCATAGTTCGCCAGTCCTGCATCGAGGCCGCTGATGATCCTCAGACCTCCGTAGAGGGCAGAGAGCTCCGTCGACTTCGCAGCATCGCGCTGTTCTTTCGTGATCTGCGACGGAGGGACCTTGAAGATCTGTGACGCGATCTGCGTGTGGAAGTCGCGCTCTTCCGCCCATGTCCTGCTGTAGGGGAGGTCAGAAGAAACCACGGGCAGAGACCACACCTGCCGAAGCTCTTCGAGCTGCCTCGGGGAGAGACGGCGTTGTCTTACGGACCTCGGGTCCTGCCGCTTCCTCATCCACGGCTCGATCATGCTGGGGTCGATGCCCTTGGCCTTGGCGATGTTGATCGACTCCTCGCTGATGAGATCGAGCAAGATGAGGAGCTGCATCACATCCGTGGGCATCTTGCCAGCCACAGCAAGGCGCTCCAGATGCTGTTCGACCTGCTCCATGTGCGAGGCCCTCACCTTGTGGGGCTCCTTCCCCAGCATGTGGGACGTGAGCTCCCTGGAGTGTCCGTGCTGTCCGTAGTGCTGAAGAGCGACCTGAGCGATCACCCTCCACTCCAGCTCCGCGTAGTCCATCTTGAGGATGGGCTCCTGGGACTGACCCATCACCTCACGGCGAAATGGGTCCGCGAACGGTATCGGGCTCCTCGGGTAGAGGGAGGCCATGAAGGAGGGGCGCTTGGCACTTTCTCGCCCCTCCTTCACCGGGTCCGGCTTCGGGGTGTTCGAGACGTGCGGCTCCTTCGAGGAAAGCCGCTCTGTCTTCACGTTCGCTTTGAACGCCGCCTCTTCCTGCTTCGCTTCCTCTTTCGGAGGTGCAGGTGGCGCAGCGTACGCCCGGCATGCCGGGTTCGTGCAGCCTTCGCTCGTGAATGCGAGCGTGATCTCGCACGGTGACGTGCAGAACATACACTTATGCTTCATGTTCGTTTCCTTCGGTTCGGTGTAGTGAAGGCGATGCGTCTCGCCTCTTCCAACGTGTAGCGCTTCGTCAGCATCAACCTGGAGATTCTGCGGCGCAGAGCGCCATCATGAAGCCCCAGCTCCTCCGCCTTCTCATAGATGGTGAAGCGTTTTCCATCTAGCTCATAGATGAATCCGGACTTGTTTGAGTTCTGAACCGACTTCGTCGACCAGCGACAGTTGCCTGGTTCGTACCCCTTGTCTGGATCGATGCGATCGAGCGAGTACTTCTTCGAGGGACGCTTGCCGACGTCATTCAAGAACGAAGCGAAGCCGCCCGGCCCCACCCAGTCGAAGTAGACGAGGATCCCGCGACCGCCGTAGTCCGGGTAGCTCTTGTGCTTCGGGTTCGTGCACCGCTGAATCATCATCCTCCACGACGTGTACGTCGGGGAGGACTTCCTCTTGCGTCGATGCCCGTGCGTCATCGAAGGATGTCGAGGAGCTTGCCCCACAAGATCTTCCCCAGACCGCCCCACGGCTGATGACAGCCAGGGGCATGGTGATCGAGTGGGATGAGCCGCTGACATCCTCCGCAGGTTTCCAGGGGCTCCCCCTGCGGGGTCTCACCCCAGCGATAGCAGAAGTCGATGTAGCGCTGGCCGTCTTCAGGCGTGAGCAGTCCGCGGTCGTCCATCTTCGCGTTCCTTCTTCATGTCGATGATCCGGTTGGGAAGAGTCGTGAAGCGTTCACGAGGCTTGTTCTGTGCGAGTGCGACTCCGATCCCTTCCTCGTTGCCGATGAGAGTGACACCACGCTTGGCACGCGTCACCGCCGTGTAGAGGAGCTGCCGCGACCACATGCGGATGTGCATGCCGTGACAGATGACACCGACGCTCTCCCACTCCGAGCCCTGCGCCTTGTGCACAGTCAACGCATACGCAAGTCGAAGCTGATGCATCGCGACGAGCTGTGGGTACTCCACGAACTTCCCCGGGTACTTCACGACGACCTTGCCATCCGCGATCTTGTCGATGATGCCGAGCTCTCCGTTGAAGACATTCAGGACGTAGTTGTTCTGGACGTGGATGACCTTGTCTCCCACACCTGCGAACTGCTGCATCGAAGCACGCGGCACTGCAAGCTCGATGTGCTCGCCGTCGAGTCGGTTCGGGTTCAGCTCGGAAGCGATCTCGTGGTTCAGCACCTCCGTGCCCAAGTCCCCGACGTTCATCGGAGTCAAGAGCTGGAAGCGTCCCAGGAAGAAGTTGATCTTCTGGTGGACCAACAACTGCTTCGCGAGGTCGATGACGTCGTACGCCGAGTCCATCTCGAACGCCTCGAAGTCGTCCCTCTTCGTCGTGTCGAACATCTGACCGGCGAGAATCTTCGGAGCATTCGCACAGATCCACGACTCCGCCGCGCTGCGGTGAAGCGTCTTCAGGCGTACGACGGGGACCTCACCCGAGTCGATGAGGTCTCGAAGTACGCTGCCGGCGCCGACGCTTGGGAGCTGATCGGCGTCGCCGATGAGACGGATGCGAGCCCCCTTCTTCATGACGACCAGGAGGTGGTAGAGCATCTGCGCATCCACCATCGAGGCCTCATCCGCGATGTAGACGTCGTGCGGCAACTGGTCGGTGCCGTACTGGTCTCCGTTAAAGCCGGTGAGACGGTGGATCGTGGACGCATCCATGCCCACCACCTCCGTCATTCGCTTCGCTGCCTTGCCGGTCGGAGCGACCAAGACGACGTCCAGTCCCATCAGGCGCGTGTCGCGCAGTGCCTTCTTCAACGTCGTCGTCTTGCCGGTGCCAGGACCGCCGGTGATGATGCCGATCGGCTCCTTCGAGCAGATCAGGTCGATCGCGCGTTCCTGGTCTTCGTCACGATCCTGCTGCTGTTCCATCGTCGTCCTCGATGTCTTCGAGCTCGGGCGGCAGCGTCTGCACGCGACCAGTCACCACGAACTCCGAGATGCCTGCTTCGTAGCGGGCGTAAGGGGTGAGCTGCACCATCGTCGGCGAACCGTAGAGGGTGACGAACTCGGGGATGAGGGCATCGAAGTTGCTCATCAACTTCGTCGCACTGAACTCGGGGTACGTCTCCTCCACCAAGTCGATGAAGTCGGAGTAGTACATCGCCGTGTGCCCCTCCTCCGTGCACAGGCGTAGTTCGTGGAGGCAGACCGCCTTGACGCGTCGGTCGTCCACCTTCTTGTTCTCGGGCTGCGCGAGGTAGACCTTGTCGATCTTCGTGAAGGGGACGTTGTCGAGGTAGTAGAACACGACGTACGGGTCGGTTCGCAGCTCCTCCACTGCACGAGCGCCTCGGGCCACGAAGAGGGCGTGAGCCTCCTTCGTGTCGAGACCCATCTTCATCAGGCTGTCCACCGAGTTCTTGCGCTGGACGAAGATCCGGATGTCGATGAACTCAGCGCTCAGCCCATGCTTGGCGAACACCTGCTGGGCGCCGGCTTGATCCGAGACGATCAAGTTCCACAACCTGATCAACTCGAAGTCACCAGGGCCTGTGAGAGGAGCAAGGGTACCTGCCCCCTTCATCTGTCCGAGCGTTGCGAAGTTCTCGTACCAGTCGTCGACCAGCGCGTTCGCGTTCTTCCACGGCGCCTGGAAGTGTCGCTGCATCCATTCGAGGAAAGCCTTCCGTGTCGCCGGGAACGTTGTAACAACACGCGATGCCCGCACCTGCATGCCGTGCGTCGGATGTTCTTGCTCGTAGCCAGAGACCTCGATGTAGTCGCCGGCACGGATGCCTTCGCACACACCGACGACCTTCTGACGGGCGCCATCCTTGTCCATGAGGGTGATGACGCCCATGCCCTCAGCGCTGCCGCGGAACCGCAGTACGTCGCGGACGACGCCGTAGAGCTCGACCTCAGTCCTTGCCGACTTCATGTCAGTCCTCTTCTTCTTCGCAGAGCCCGCGCTTGGCGCCGATCCACTTCGAGATGATGAGCTTGCCCTTGTCACCGCGCTTCCAGACCTCCGAGTCCGCATGGATCTGCGACTGCGGGATCCAGTGCTCCGCCCCATCGATGACGACGAGGATGGCTTGGGTCGTCGAACGAATGCACTCCGCCACCGGGACCACGATGTTCTTGTCGTCGTAGTCCCGGTACTGCTTCTTCGGAGGCATCAGACGAGGTTCTCCGGCATCAGGTAGGCGAGGAGGGCGGGGTCCCAGCGATGCGACGCAGCACACGCGAGACGAACGTGGTCGTAGCGGCTGCTGTTGTCGGTGGTGTCGTGCCAGCGAGCGTAGTTCCGAAGCCCGAGACCACGGATGAGGGTCTGGGCGAACTGCTCGACGCTCTTCATCGCCATCGCTTTCGAGAGCTCGGTCGCCGCCGGCGCGGGCGCGTTGACGGTGAAGGCGTGATAGACGGCCATCGCGAGATCGAGATGCGGCCCGAGGTCGAGCTGCTTGGCGAACGAGAGGTAGTGCTCCACGTTCGAGGCCGTCACCGCCATCTTCGAGTACTTCGCGTACGCTGCGAACTCGGAGTCACGGTTGCCCTGAAGCAGCCACTGGATCGTGAAGTCGGTCTGCGCCTTGAAGGTCGCCGAATCCGAGAAGACGGCGTTGAACATCAACGCGATGGTCCGAGCACGCTCGAACGCCACACCCTCGGGCGGAACGAGCCCCTGCGGAGCCGAAACGAACGCCCGGATGGCCTCCCCCGTGACGGGCTTGGCGTCCCTGCTGTTCACGAGAACACCACCCAGAGTGAGGGTCACCCCGTTCACGGTGAACCACTGACGAAGCTTGTCGACGTTGGTGCTCGTCCCCTCGGGGCACGCCGAGAAGATCATCGCGAGCATCTTCCAGAGGGCGCCCTGTGTCTTGCTGGAAGGAGAAAAGGCGATCGCGTGCAGCGGGCCTGCGGAGATGCCGGCACCGTCGTACGACTGCACCGTTCCCCAGAATGCAGCTTCGACTTGCGAGAGGACGTAGAACGCACCCTCCAGATGTGTGGCGTCGGGAGCCGGGGGCTGAACACGAACTTCCCCGCGAACGAGGAACCCGGCGTAGTTGCGGAACGTCTGATACTTGGCAGTGGGCATGGTGACTCCTTCTTGTTGTTGATAGGGCAAAGGAACTGGGGTCGCCCCCAGCTCACTCTCAGAACTCGACGACGACGGTTCGACGAACCTTCGCTTCGCGTTTCGCCCAGAACTCGACCGAGCTCTGTGCAACTCCGGTCTCGACAAGCTGATCGACGAACGAGGAGACCTCGCTCTTCGGGACCGGCATGTACCCGCGCGCAGTGGAGTCGACGGCCTGCCACGACACCAAGATCATCTCTTCGGCCATGGGAGTCTTCTCCACTTGAACTGGGGGAGGAACGGGTTTCGCAGGAACAGCCGCCTGCTTCGGAGGCGACACTGGAGCAGGAGGTCTCCCATAGCCACCAGGGTCACCAGGCCTGAAGCCGGGCTTGTTGTGGTACGGGCTGCGCGGGTCGTCGATGGGAAGATCTTGCGGCGCTACTTCCGGCTTCGGAAGAGCCGGCAGCTTCGCGAGCTGAGCGCCCAGAGCATTCCCGAGAAGCGAAGGCTCCCCGATCTTGTCTGGGGTCCGCGCCCACTTGTTGATGGCCTTGTTCTGCGCGACCATGTCGTGCGTCAACACGGTGACGAGAGTCGGTCGCCCCGGGTACTTCCGGTCCTCACGGAACAGACCAACGAGGTCTGCCTCGAAGGTGTCCTGAAGGTCACACACGAAGTTGCAGACGGGGCTCTTCCCATCCGCGACACTCGGAGGTGCGCCTCGCACTACCTCCCACCACTCTTCGATGAGATCTCCCCGCTTCGCATTCTTCCACCCATCTTCGACGCGCAAGATCAAGTCCTTGTCTGGCATCGCTCGGAAATGAGAGCCCGCAGGTAGGCGTTCTCTCAGTTTCTCCAGGGCGTGTTCCGACACGCTGATCCCAACTACATCTCGAAGGTTCGGTGCGTTCGCTGCTTTCGCCATGTCATCCTCCTCAAAAGGGGCTTCTGAAGGCTCGATTCGGTTTGGTACTATACGCGAGCCTTATGCGCCAAACGTCTCGCTCATCTTGCTGATAGCTCGTTGTGAGGCAAAAATAGAGGGAACGGCGTACCATTCCCTCTACGAGGCCTCCAAGAGCCTTCAATCCGGATTGCGGGCCCAGAACTGTTCGAGGAGCTGGACACAGAGGCCATCGAGGGCATCGTAGTCCGGTTCCTCCCGCAGCGTGGACGTCTTCACGAGCTCCTTGATCTGAACGCGCTCCGCCTCCGCCCACGCGACGAGAGCATCGTACGACCACGCCCCACGCCGAATCGCGAGGAGCTCCTCAGCATCTGGACGGCGAACGAGGACGTAGCCGGTGGTGAGGATCTCCTTGCACATCCGCATCAGCCGGACGAGGTGCATGGCATGCTTGGTGTCGTACCCGCTGCGAGCTTCGAGCTCGGCACGCACTGGGTTCCGCGACTTCACCCAGTGCATGTACTGGTTCCAGTGCTCGCTGGCTGCCTTGTACCGCTTCTCGTTCTGCACGAGCTCCATGACATTCGAGGAGACCTGGGTCCCCGACTCCGTCAGCTTGTCGAAGGCGCCCATCATGTCAGGCGTGATCTTCATGTTGGGGGCGAGCCCGAACTGCTCGCGTGTCGGTGCAGCCTTCGGCGGCTCCAGCAGCCACTTCCGGTGCGTCTTGATGCGGTGGAGCTGCCCCATGGCGTAGCCGCTGAAGGTCTCCTCCGCCTTCTTCGAGACGAAGAGGTCGCGGTTGCGGCGGAGGAGGAACCCCTCGTCGGTCATCCCTTGGATATCTTCATGCTCGACATACAGAGCTTCGACGATGTTCGGGTTGCATCCCGCGGCAAGCCGCATGAACTTCTGCAACCCGAAGATGACGATGTCCTTGGCATCCTCATCAGGCTTCTCGGCCGCAGTCTTCGCCTCGTGCTGCTCGAACGTCTTGGCGAAGCCCAGGACGTACCGACGAGGCGGGATCGCGACTCCCTTGAAGTCGAGGTCCGATTCCGGCATCGACGTTCCGTAGGAGTGGCTGCCCGCCTTCGCCAAGTAGATCGTGTGCTTCTCGATGTCGAAGTTCACCGAGAGCCCCTGCGCCCGCTCTCGATGCTCTTCTTGTCGGCCGTCGAGAGCAGACCATGGCTGCGCAGAGCACCTGCACTGCCACCACGTGCACGCGACGTCGCCTGCGACAGGACGGCGTACGTCCCTTCCGTGGCGCCCTTCTGGTACTTCGCTGCCGCGTTCGCGCTGATGCCGAGGCTGGCCGCACCCTGCACGGCATCGATGTCGGCGCCGAGGAAGACGAAGGTCCAGGAGTACTTCTCGGACTGCTCCTTCACCATCTCGCGGACCTTCTTGCCGTCCTTGAACTCGATCGACGAGTTCTCCTGGCCATCGGTGATGATGACGACGATGACCTTGTCCGGACGTTCCGCTTCCGGCTTCGCGGAGAGGCGCTGGCCGAGCTCGATGATGCCGCGGGCGACCGAGTCGTACAGCGCGGTGCCGGCGCCTCCGGGCTTGTAGCTGAGGGTCGTCAGCTCCGGGACCTCCGCCAGCGGCTTGTCGACGTACTCGACCTTGTAGGCGCGGTCGAACTTGATGAGCGACATCGTCGCCGGCTTCGGGTCCTTCTTCTGCTCGTTGAGGTAGATGTTGAACCCGGCGATGGTCTCCAGCGTGCAGTTGTCCATGCTGGGGCTCTCGTCGAGGATGATCATGATCGCGGTCTGGTCCATCTGCGTTTCTCCTTGTTGGTTCAAAAGAAGAAGGGCTGCCGCAGCAGCCCTTCTAGGTGATCCGTCGCGTGTTCGCGACACAGGTACGTCGGCTTTCGGCTACCACCCCGACCGACGCGGTTGCATAGAGCTACCCCTCCTTTCTTACTTGATGGAGCTGTCGGGAATCGAACCCGAGTCCGCGGTGCCTTCTTCTGTGCGTCTACGTGCGTAGCACTTAACTTGATGTTCGCCTTGCGGCCCGCCATCTAGCTCCGTGTCGAGCTGCGGTTAGGGGCCTCACGGCCCTCCACCAGTTCCCAAGAGCGCCTTGCGGCCCCCGCTTGAGTACGGCCGGGGTTTGCCTAGCTCGATTACGCCAGTTCGAGAGAGCGCTAGGCGGCTCTCCCGGCTGACGGCTCAGGCCGCGTTCGCGAGAACGGGCTGGGCGTAGCTGCTGTCGTTCGCAGTTACTGATGGTCCGCTTTTTACGAGGCCTGCTGACCAACCTCGGCACGCAACACAGTCGTCGAACACCACGTCGAAACCATTACAGCCCCAGAACTAGAACTTGATGAACAGACCCGGCGGATGGGACAACCGCCGGGCTTTGACTCCCGTCTTCGAGGATCTGTCCTCCCTCTTGAACCACAACATCCGAAGCCCACGTATGGACAATCATCATGTTGGGCATGCGGGCGCTACCCGCTTGCGTTCATGTCCGTTCGCGCCGGTCCACCACCTCACGTGGAAGGGTTTCCCTGGCGTGTCCCAGACTACTCTCACCGGCGCGATTACGGGGACGCCGGCATCTCCCCATCCCATTGGCCCACTACGGGCGCTGCCCAGGAGGTCCCGCTCCTGAGACTCTGCATCCCCGCTGCACATGACGAGCGCGAGGAGAACCATGACGGAGAACATCAGGATGATGATCACTGCACCATCCTTATAGATGAACTTCGCCGGCTTTTCAACGGGGGACCAGAGCTTCGATCGTCTGCAAGCCCCGTCGCGAGTCCCACGTGTCGGGGAACAAGTTGAGGTGCAGAGGGATCTCGCCGTGCGTCATCTCCATGAAGAGGTGGCCCTCCTTCTGTGCGATGCGGCGCAGCGTCGGGTGAACGCTCTGGCTGGTGCGGAGCTCGACACGATACGCCCATGCCGGCAGCGACTGCACGACGTGGCACGTCACCTGGAAGCCCATCGCGATGTACGACTGCCTCTCGACGTCGCTGACGTTGAGCTTCTTGATGCGCTCGGTCTGATCCGCCACGAGCTTCTTCGCATCCACTCGAAGCCCCTCCGGCATCTGCTCGTAGTACCAGGGATGGAAGCCCCAGTTCGTGGTGAGCAGAGGCATCTGCACGAAGCCGTTGCGATGACGCTGAAGATCCCGGAACGAGCCGAAGTCGAGCGAGAACGTCGAGTCGATGACGCCGTACTTCTGAAGGATGCTGGGCATCGCCACCCTCGTCGGACGAGACACCAGAAGCTGCATCATCTTCCTGTCGTGCGGCCACTTGAACGCCGACAGGCTGACGTGCACACCCGATGGTGCCGTGACGGGGAGCTCCTCCGTGTACGCGTACGTCAGCATCACCTGCTTGCGCCACTCCCACTCCTCGGCCGACATCTTGTAGTCGAAGCCGCTGTGCGGGTACTGACGATGCAGGGCACCGAGGATCTCGTACGCCATGCTGGATGTACTCGGCTCCGGATGAGCGACGAGCATGCGGATCTTGTCCCGCGCCTGACGCAGGTTCGTGTGCCACGACAAGTTCGTGTGCGTACCCGCCGGGATGAACGCACGCAGCACGTCGAAGACACGAGCCTTCACTGCCTTCTCGTACTGCTTGCTGTCTTCCCCGGTCCTCTGCGGGTACGTGCGCTGGACGTGCGCGAGCATCTCCGGGAACGCCCGATGATAGAAGGCCATCCAGTCGAGCTGGATGAGCTGCCCCTCGACGCCAGCGCTGCCAGGCGACTCGAACTTGGCGTTCGAGAAGTCCATGTAGCGAGTACTCGCCTCCTGACCCGAGTACATCGGATTGTCCTGGACGGCCTTGGCCATCAGCATCGAGACGCCCTCGATGAAGAGCGTGGTGGTCCCACAGTCTCCGATCGAGGCGTGCCCGTAGCCGACGTAGTAGTCGTCCATGAACTTGCCGGAACCCTTGGCCTCCACCTTCGGGAGATGGTCCTCGACACTCGCAGGGCTGCGTGAGTACAGCGCCTGAAGCATCGCGTTGTCCTCCGGATGGAGGTTGTCCTTGATGATGATCTTGCGGGTCATGTTCATGTTCCTAGTGAGTGACCGCGAGGGTCAGGTGGGGATGCCATCCATGTCACGGATGGCCTTCACCCACTCCGGATCGGTGATGACGATGTCGAAGACGACCCTGTACGGGTCGTCGCTGCTCTCGACTGGACGCACATCGTAGCCGGGCAGCACCTTCGCCCGCGGGAGCAGCAGCAAGAACTCCTCGATCGTCCGCCGCACCTGCTCGCGCTGCTCGGGAGTGTTGGTGAGCGAACGGAAGCGCTTGTTCAGGCTGCGCTGAAGGAAGGTCCCCATGCGTGCCAAGTTCTGGGTCTTCGCAGAGCTCCTCTTCTCTCCGAGCACCTTCCGCTCCGCTTCCGCGAAGCACTGCTCGAAGAAGTCCCACTGCCCGAGCTCCGGCCACGACGTGATGCGCGTCACCGATTCGAGAGCGGCATGGAACAGCGAGATGACCTTCTTCAGGTCCGTCGGCTTGATGTCGTTGCGCCCACTGAGGTAGGTGAGCTTCTCGTAGAGCGTGGCGGCCAGCTTCTTCGCGACCTCACGCTCCTCGACAACAGCAAGAGCGTCGTCGTTCGAGATCTTCAGCCGCTTCTTCAGCGCCTCGACATCACCTTCGCTCTTGGCGAGGTCCTTCTCCAGACGGCGATTCTGCGTCACGAGGTTCTGGTTGTCGCGGAGGACTTGGTTGAACGCCGCCTCCTTCCTCGCCAGCAGCTCGCGCAGCTCGTCCGTGGTCATCGTCTCGATGTTGTCAGCCTCAAGTCTGCTCACTTCTCGCTCCGATCGTTGTGGGCCATGGATGCCGTAGGACCAACCTGGCCCTGGTACTTCGAGTTGGGCTTCACGCCGTAGGGCTTCTCAGCCGCATGATCGAGCAGCTCGAAGCTGAGCTGTCCGATGCGCCATCCGATCGGAATCTCCAGGGTGTGAGGCCCGACGTTCGCGAGCTCCAGCGTGATGGTTCCGCTGAACCCCGGGTCGATGTAGCCCGCGCTGTGGATGATGAGACCCAACCGGGCCAACGAGCTTCGTCCATGGAGCGTACCGAGGAGATCTGGTGGCAACGTCACTTTCTCGACGGTCGAGGCCAGCCAAAACTCGTTCGGCTTGATGCGGAAGTAGTCGCCCTCCTCGACCACGACGTCCTTCATTCCTGTCGCCGCATCCCATGTGCTGAGGTTGACGACGTACGAGTGGGCGGAGAGCTCGCGGCTGAACCGCTTGAAGTGCCCGCTGAGACGAAGGTCCAGGCTCGCCGGCTGGATCTGCTCGTCGCTCGGAGCCGGGTCGCACTTCAGCCAACCGGAGTCCAGCGCTTTTCGGATGGAAGAGTCACACAAGATCATGTTGATTCCTACGCGTCGGAGATGGTCGGTCCGTAGACCTCGACCGGGATGAGGGAGGGGAGAAAGCTCGTAGCTGGGTGCGCAACCCCGAGGTCGCGGAAGAGGAGGTGCTCTCCCGTCTTCGGTGCGATGTAGACTCGCATGCCCCCGTACTTCTGGTCCATGTAGAGGACGACCGACCTCTCCGGAGGGGCATCGTTCAGTGCGATGTCGAGCTCACAGAGGATGCCGGCGACGGTACCCTCCGACAACTTGACCCCAGCTCGAACCGCCACGGCGAACCTTCGCAGGTCGTCGAGCGAGTCGATCGGATTCGCGGCGTTGATGATGCCGCAGCTCGACCGCGGCTCCTCCGAGCTGTCCTCGGTCGCCGTCATCTTCTTCGTGCCGACCACGAACCCCGTACCGAGCATCTTGACCTGCTCTCGGTAGTTCTTGTCTGCACCTTGCATGAGCTGCTGAAGCAGCTCTTCGACTGTGAACTTGGCCATGTGTACATCCTGGCAAAGAGAAGGGAGAGGCGCGTGGCCCCTCCCTTCTTCTACCTCAGCCGATCGCGAGCAGCAGGAGCGACCGATGGTCACCCTGACGACCGCGCCGGTTCTTCTGCTTCCTCTGGTTCTGCTGCTGTTGCTCGTGCTGACGCTGCTGCTCCTGACGTCCACGATGGACTTCCGCCGACAGCTTGTTGGCGAAGGGGCGCTGCGTCAGTGGCTTCTTGCTCGGGGGAGGCAGGGCGGCCTGCTTCTTCGCGTACTCGTCGAGATGCACCAGCAGCTCTTCGAGCACCTTGCCGTGGTTGAACAGGTCGGCCGGAAGTGCGGTCTCGACGATGTTGTTGGGGAGGATGTCCATGTCGTCGACGACCTCGACATCTCCTGCTTCGGTCTGCATCCGCTTCGCGATGCGAACCGTGAGGAACATGAGGAGGCGGAACCCCTTGTCCGGATGCTCCAGGACCATGACCCGCAGACGGGTGCGTCGGTCCTTCGTCCCTTCCGCGTCAGGCTCGATGACCTTGGCGGTCCAGCCCATCGGCAGATGCTGCATCACCTCGATCGCGCTGCGATTGAGCCGGTTCTCCTGACGCGGTCGCTGCTGCTGGTGATGGGGACGTTGGTTGTTGGGGTTCGTGTTCGTGTTCATGAAAGACCTCCTCATCTCTCTGATAGGCGATTCATGAAGCGAACTACGCGAGGAACGTACCTCGCACACCCCAGAAATCTTCGAGAGCTCGGACGTGCGAAGCAAGCAACTCGGAGATGAAGAGCGTGGGCATCGGTCCTGCACCACGAGCTCCACGCATCCTGCGCTGCAACTCCGCCGCGCTGTACTCCTTGTCGGGCTTGATGTGCTTGCGCCAGGGTCCCGTGATGGTGGAAGCAAGTCGTGTCGAGAAGAGCTGCGTCGTCTTGAAGGTTCCACGGTCTTCGTCGATCGCAGCAGCGTTCGCTGGAGGAGCGAGTTGGCTATCCGCCAGCAACACCATGATGTTCGCCAAGCAGTGCTTCTGTCGAACCTCCTCGCTCAGACCAGAGAGCCCGCTGACGAGCTTCGCGTTACGACGCACCTCTTCGTCTGTCGTGATCGTGGTGAGGAAGTTGCGCAGGTCTTTCTGTCGGACGTCGTCGTCTTGGAGCTTCATCACAAGAAGCCCGAGCTCGTCCGGGCTCATGCTGCCCTGAGCTGCGACATCAGCACGAGGTCCCGAACCTGAACCTCCAGAACATCCTTCAGCTCCAGCGTGAAGGCGATGTCGGCGAGCTTGTGGCGCCGACCGTACTCCGCCCACGCGATGGTGACGGCGGACTTGTTCTTGAGGTCTTCCATCAGGTGCAGCAGCTCGACGTCGCGGAGCTGCGCGAGGATGGTGTTCAGGTTGAAGAGGGTGGTCGGTCGATAGAGCCAGGTGAAGAAACGGTAGAGCCGAGCGCGGTCCGGCACGTTGTTGTTCATGTTCACACGTTCGCGTTGAAGTCCCATTGGTCGAGCTCGGTCCAGCCTACTTCGCCGAGCTCATCGTTCGTGACCGTCGGATAGACGGCGTCCTTAGCCTGCGTGCGCAGGACGTCATCGACATCCGAGCGCGTGATAGGCCGATCGAGCTGAAGGGTGAATGTCTGCGTCGGAGGCCACCCCAGACCGATGTCGATCCTCGAAGGCGCCTTGCCGCCGCGTTCCATCCACCTGATGAGGAGGAAGAAGCGGCGCACGCCGTTGGAGGAGTCGATGCTCTTCTGGAGGGCAACGAGGCCGTCCCTGTCGGTGCGGCGCCCGAAGGCATAGTCGAGAAGAGCTTCGTACTGATCGCGGTTGATCGAGATGGCCATGCGCGGAGTCTACTCCGTTCCCTCGTCCCTTTCATTCTCGGTGCTGGGCGTCGATTCCGCGGCGAACGCTTCGTAGCCCTTCAGCAGAGCATCGGCGTACGTCATCTTCCGCAGCGAGGGGTTCAGCCCCTTCAGGTAGACGTGCTCCTCCAAGCAGTCACCGCAGACGATGGGGCCACGAATCATGCGCTCCTCGCGCTCGGGGTTCCCGCCCTCGTTGTCCCACCACGCCTTCAGGTCGGTCTGCTTCACGACGACGCCCTTGAGGTTGATCGTCCCGCCCTTCTTCGAGAGCGGCAGCGCGAGGCTGGCCTGGACGTGGCAGAGGAGGTTTTCAGACTTGCATCCTTGGCAGCGCATATCGATTCCTTCGGAAATACAGAGAGGTTTGGTCACTATAAGGAAGATGAAAGGACAACTTGATGTTCACGAAACTCAAGGAAGAGAACCGAATCAAGCCGGTGAAGAGAATGCCGGCGGAGCACGAGCTCCGGGTGCAGCTCATCAACCCGGCAGGCATGACCCCCGACGACGAGGCCTTCCTCAGCCTGCTCGCCGAGCACCCGCCGAGGACGAACATGAAGGTGGGGGATCTCGCTCGACTGCTGGAGGTGCCGAGGCATCTCGCAGGTCAGGGCCCGTACCCGAACATCTGGGAGGTGCGGCTGGTCATCAGTCGGTACCAGTTCGAGCTGCATCGGATCGTGCATCAGACCGGAGGCATGTTCGACTTCGCGGTCGCACAGATCGAAGCGAGTCGTCGACTTCCGCCGTACAGGTACCACGACCCCGTGTTCTACGCGCACGCCTTCCCGCACGGCCAGTGGCCGTCGAGCGCGGAGTGGTTCCCAGGCTGGTGCCTGAAGAAGCTGGTGCTGCGAGCTCCGACCCAGGACTGGGAGCCCATCCTCGACGAGTTCAGTACGCCGTACATGGGGTACGACCCTCGCGACTTCGGCGCCGGCGTCGTCTTCGACCTCGCCCCCGACATCTACGCCGACCAGAGGCAGAAGGCACGCCCCCTCGGCTTCGAGGAAGACAGCTTCCACCGAGCCTGTCTCCTCGGCCTCGAAGAGACGTGCATGGTGCCCTCCGTCGACGGCGACATCGACGTCACGGCGTCGGACATCATGGACATCTGGGGCTGACATAAGACAAGGAGTTCTGATGGATCTCGTCAACAAGTTCTTCCGGCACTACAAGGGCGGCCTCTATTTCGTGATCGCTGTGGCCACGGACTCAGACAGAAAGAAAGACGGAGATGACCTCGTCATCTATCGCGGAACCGACGGCCGAGTCTGGTATCGCCCTCTCACCGAGTTCACCGAGACCGTGTCTTATGGTCGGAACATCCAGAGCATCGGAGGACAGGACTTCGACCTCGGAGAGATGAAGGGCCCTCGCTTCACTCCCGAGCTCACTTGATGTAGCTGTCCGCCCACTCACCTGTGGTCTTCGTGTAGTAGTTGGAGACGATCTGAGCACCGGCGAATCGACGAGCCAACCGTCCCGTGACGATGGCATCGTCGAGCGCCGCGTGCTCGGTCTCGTACTCCAAGTTGTAGTGCTCGGCGAGCTCGGTAAGCTTTGCCCTTCCCTTGTGCCCCATCTTCCGCGCCTCCACCATCGTGCAGAGGGTGAAGATATTGCGCGGCCACTGACGAGGGTCGACCTGCTGGGCGAGCATGCGCGAGTCGAAGCCGAAGTTGTGGGCGACGATGGGGTAGCCACGAAAGAGAAAGTTGTAGCACTCGCGAGCGACATCTCTCCAGCGCGGGGCGCTGGCGACCATGGAGTCGGTGATGTTGTGCACCTTCGTCGTCTCGGGAGGGATGGGCCGTCCGGGATTGATGATGTGGTGCATCGTGTCGACGACGCGGTTCCCCTCCATCAGCACTGCCCCGAACTCCACGATCTTGTCCTCCTTGCTGAAGCCCGTCGTCTCCAGGTCGTAGATGATGATGGGGACGCTCATCCACGTCATGGAGGCGATCTTCGTGATGTCGATGTTCATTCGTTCTCCTTGGGTACCTCACCATGCAACGTCTTGTGCACGGCAGCGTCCGGGTTGATGAAGGCTGCGTGCATCGCCTTCACAGCGATCACGCAAAAGCCCTCTACCTCCTTCATAGGGAGGATGAGGCCCTCACCATCACTCGTCGTGGGGAGGCGTGCGAGGAGATCACGAACTGCCTGCGCAGCAACGGCTTGCCGTGCAATGAAGTCGGGGGAGACGTCCTCGACAAGATCATGATGTTCTTCGGGGTTGCGAAGCACCGACGAGAACTGATCCTCCCACATCCGCAGGATGATCAGCATGAGCTGACCAGCGGGGAGGAACCCCTTCGCGACGAGGACACCACGCCTCGCATACTCTTCGGCGAGATGCTTCGCCGCATCAGCAGCACGAGCGTGGAGCTCTGCGGTCTTGACTCCCTGCGGCTCTGGCATCGTGTGCTCGACGAGAGCCTGATCGAAGAGGACCTTCGCCACTACCTCCGCTACTTCGAGGATCATCCCGATCTCGCAGTGGTGCTGAAGGATCTTCTGGACCTTCGGGTTGAGGAGACCAGCTCCCTTGACCGTACCGAGCAGATGCTGGAGGGACATGGCGGCGAGCATACGCTCGTCTGCTGTCGGTAGCAAGAAGGAGTGAAAGGAGTGATTTTCGACCAACTTCGAGGTCGATGGTCTTCAGCCTTTCCTCCTATGGCTGAATCGAGTAAAAGGAGTGATCTTTGACACGACCCACCAACACTAACCCTTTTGACACCACAATACCATTACCCCTCACTCTACCCTTACACTACTTACTCTCTTTACTACTTTAATACTCTTCTGAGAATCAGAGGAAGGTGTGGAGAAGGGGAGGTGGTGATCCAAAATCACTCTCTTTACTCTTTCCAGCTATGAGGTAGAAGAGGAGACGCGATGCCCCAAGACAAGCGAACCCACTTCACGGACAAGGAGAAGGATGAACTCCTCGACCCTCTCCGCATGGACATGGCGAACGGCATGACCGACGATCAAGCTGCGACGCTGACCGGCATACCTCTTCGTTCGGTGCAGCGCTGGAGGTTGCAGCATGGTCTGAAGAGACCGAGAGGCTTCGAGTCGAAGGAGCTCGCCGACATCTACGCGATCAGCACTCTCGGAGAAGCTCTCGGTGATGTCCGGCATCGTGTTCAACACAGTCCGGTCTCGGGGACATGGGAGCCTCCGATGTTCGTGGTGCGCGAGCACCTCGACTACTCGCTCTTCCTTCGGCTCATCGATGCAGCGCATCGTGTCCTCGGCCTCTCCCCCTCCGACATCAGCTCCGCCATGGGCGTCAGCCCTCGCAGCGTTGAGCAAGGTCTTGAGATCTACACCCGGCACCTCAACACCACCACGAAGAAGTGCCTGATGTGCGAGTCGTTGGTGGACCCGAATGTCAACTCGAACTTCTGCACCCAGCTCTGTGAGGAACTCTATGTCCGGTCTCGCTGATACCCTCGAACATCAACTTCTGCTCCTCACCCGTCCGGTGCGTGCACTGAAGCGCTTCGGAGTGAAGGATGCATTGAAGGAACGCTTCGAGCACACCTGGCACCAGCGTCCGCTCTCCTCACACTGGGCGGCAACGATCGGTATGTGGGGAGGTGTCCACAGCCACACCGAGATCATGCAGCGCTCGAACACGGACTATGTAGCCCTGAAGAACTTCAAGGCGCAGAACGCCCTCATCACGAGGGTCGGCAACATGGCTGCGCGCAAGCCACAGTGGACGCTCGCCGTCGACGTCTTCGTGAAGTGGCAGGCGGAGAAGGAGCGCAAGGTCCCGCTGGAGGAGAAGGTCTTTTCGATCTCCAGTCACTTCGGCATCCTTCCGATCGAGGCACGCATCTACATCGACCACGTCACGGACATCTGCAAGGACGTCGGCTTCACGCCCGTCGAGCTCCTCGACAACTATGACGTCATCGAGTTGGTGTGGGATCAGCACCTCGCGATGATCGACGCGGCTGTCGTTTCGTCGTACCGTCCAACAAGCCATGCCGACACCTAAGAAGCCGTACGAGGACTTCCTCAAGGCGCATCTTCCGAAGCTGCCGGACTTCATCGAGACGAACAAGCCTCGGCTGACCCCGACGTTCGAGCTCGGCCCGCCGGTCACAGCGATCCACGACAAGTCCCTGATCGAGGTGTACTTCCCCGACCTCCGCCCGCTCGTCGCAGATGTGTTCGGTCGCCCCGAGCACTACAGCGACGCCCAGAAGGCGATCGTGAGTGCGCTCGAACAGAAGAAGCCTCTCCCTCACGGGACGACGAAGCAGGACCTCGCCGACATCGTGTTCCGCTTCACGGAGAAGACGGAGCATCGGAAGAAGCGGGAAGCTCTCATCCAGACCGCCCAGAAGAAGATCGAGAAGGCGATCGCGGAAGAGGAAGACCCCACCATCAAGAAGATCTTGGAGCGTGACCTCCCGACGTTCGAGAAGCAGGACTTCCCGGCGATGATCGGGACGTCCGGCAAGGACATCAAGATCATCTAAAACAAAAGGCTCCGAGGTTCATCCTCGGAGCCCCCTGCCCCCGCGCCTCTTCCGGAACTACATGCCCGCCGGCGACGGCGGACGCATACCCGGCTGGACGCCAGCGTACCGAAGGGGAGTGGGTGTGGCGGTCGCCAGATGCTGGACGGCATCCACCCCTTTCTTTGCCCCCACGAGACCAGCACCGACAGCACCGACGGCACCAAGACCCAGCGCGAGACGGCCGTAGCCGCTGTGCTTGACCTGGTAGTCAGGATTCGCGAGAGCTCGGCCGAGCTCGGCGGCGGCCTTCAGGCTGCCCTGGTTGCCGATCATGTCACTCTGCCCTGCGACGATCGGCTCCTGAACCTTCGGCGCCGTCACACGTGCGATCGGCTTCGCGAGGGCGTGCGTGATGCCGGGGGCGACCAGACCCAGACCACCGATCTCGACGGCCGGATGATGCAGGGCGTGAGCGAGACCTTCGGCGACGGTGTGGCCCTCAGCAGCAAGAGCACCCATCCGCCCACCACGCAGCATCAGACGCTTCAGTCCGCCGGCGGCAGCATCGGCGAGGTACGGTGACGCGAGCGTCGCGATGCCGACGTCGTCAATGCGATCGGCGATGCGTCCAGTGCGGGGGTCCTCCGAGGCCGTCTTGCCCGGCATCGGACCGACGCCGCCGTACTGGTGCGGCACCGCCATGTACCCCATCAAGCCCGTGCCGGCAGCCGCACCGACGAGACCGGCACGGTTCAGCCCCTGGTTCATCACGTTGTGCTGCTGTTCGAGACGGCCTGCTGCCTGCCGGAGCGCCTCTGCCTGCCCACCACGCGATGCCGCCACCGATTGAGCGAGCTCGGGCTTCATGGTCGCTGCCGGCGTCGAGGAGCCACCCCAGGCCGTCGGGGACATGACCTGCTTCTGCTGGGTGTTGAGGGCGATGCCTCCCGCCCCGCCTGCCCCGCCCGCGGCCCCGGGCTTGGCGGCGAGGGTGCCACGACCCAGCGCCGGCGGAGCTCCGGCGTGCATCGTCCCAGCGAGAGCGGGATCCGCGATCGTCTTGCCGGCGATCTGGTGAGCCTCCCGAGCCGCGATCTCCGCCTGACCCGCCTGAGCTCGCAGCGTGTTGAGCTGATGAGCCCCCTGCGTCTTGAGCGCCGAGATGCCAGCGCCGCCGGCGGCACCAAGCCCAGCCCCAACGAGAGCTCCGCGAAGAGCTCCCTGTTGCCGCTGGCCTGGATCGGCGTGCATCAGACCGCCGAGACCGCCGGCGACGGCGCCGATGCCTGCACCCACCCCAGCATGACCGAGGTGACTGATCGCTGTTGGCGAGACCGCGAGCGCGATCTTCTGGCCATGGTTGTCCTTGTCGAGCACCTTCATCTTGAACTCCTCGAAGGGCATCTCCTTCATCGAACCGAAGAAGCGGGGGTCGTTGTACTGCTTGAGGTAGGCAGCCTTCGCCTCCTCTGCGGAGTCGAACCCGAGCATCACCTTCTGCTCGTCGAACTTCGTCCAGGCGACACCGTCCTTCTTGATCTCACCCTCGGGCTTCTTCATCTGGTCGACCAAGAAGACCTTGTCCGACTCCTCGTTGGGGCCGAGGTAGACATCGACGTGGTCGCCATCGGTGCCCTTCGTCATACGGATGTAGCCGTAGTCGAAGTGCATGAAGGTGGAGCCCTTCTCCTTGCCGTGCGGGTCGTACCAGGAGCGCTTGCTGCCCTTGCGGTTCTCGATCGCGATGTCGAGGCCCTTGAACATCCGCTCGCCGTGGAGCTTGAAGTTCGAGAGCTTCGCCCCATCAGCGAAGCGGATGTCGTCCGTCGCTGACTTCTTCTCGGCGCGGTCCCGCTCCTGCTTCTCCTTGAGCTTCTTGGGGTTGTCCATGAAGTACTGGATCATGTCCCCGCACGACTTCTTCTCGCTCTCACCTTCGACCTTCTTCAGGCGGATGTAGTAGTCGGGCCGCTCGCGCAGATGATCGATCGCGATCTGCTTGGCGACGGCGGGATGATCGGTGTGCTCCATCTCCACCTTCTCGCCGGCGTGGAGCTGAACCTTCGGTACCCCAGAGCCACTGTCGTGGGCGTGAGCGAGCAGGCCGCTCTTCTTGACGTGCTCGGGCAACGCCTTGATGTCCTTCGTCTCGTGAGCCCAGGCGATCGCAGTTCCCTTGGGGAGCTTCCCCTCCGCTTCCATCGCGAAGAACTTGCGCTGCTGTGCCTTGCTCTTGAAGGGCATGCCGCGATCCTAGCGCATTTCGCCCTATCAGCGAAGAGAAGGAGACACATCATGGGCGAGAGCATTCACTGCCGACAAGACGACGACGGCACCTACCGTTTCCGCATCTGGGGAAGCACCGTCGATAGCTACCTCACCACCGACCTCACGGAAGAGGAAGTTCATCGCTACGTCCGGCAACGTGGCATGGAGTCAGCACTGTCGACGTTCGAGATCGATCGGGGCATCGAGCGAGCGAAGAGCGTGGGCTCCTCCGACTACTACACGACGAAGCCGGCATCCCCACTTAGTCAGCCGTGGAGGAAGGAACGGATCACCCACGAGGAAGCCACCAACGCCACCGATCTCAGCGACATGTTCTTCTTGCTGGCTCACGAGAAGTACATCGACAACGACGAGGAGGACACCATCTTCGAGGGTCCGTTCCTGCTGGAGAGGATGAAGACCGATACAGTCGAGCCCAACCAGCGCATCTTCTCTCCGAAGACTGTCGAGAGCTTCGAGGCGTGGGCGGACCTCTCGTGCTTCGGGGAGGTCTTCCGTGGTGAGGGCTTTCAGATCGTGCGGGTCCTCCCGCCGAAGTGAGGAGAGGGGCTGCGAGGCCCCTCTCTTTTGCTCCCAACACCAACTCCGAATCACCTATCAATACAATAGGAGATGGGGATTTTCCTGAAGGGGATTCCGAAACAACAACAAGCCAGAGAAATCTGTTGTGTGGCCCCGAAAGGGGCCGCTGCTTTGCTCTGAACTTGATGTCGTTTTGCCTGTCAGACCGACGTCATGATCTTGCCGATTCGGCCAGAGAACGTGGTGTTCGTACCAGTGAACCCATTACCTCCGACGAAGGCGTTGGCGCTGGCGGCACGAGACCATGGCCCACCACTGAGCGGGAAGCGAGAGATCGACGGGCCTGCGGTGTAGCCACGTACGCGGAGAGCACCGCGATAAGCCTCCTCATCGAACGTGAGCAGCGTTCCACGCGACCAGGCGAACAAGGGGCTGCGGTGGTTCGGTGCGCCGATGCTTTCGCCCGAGCTGCTAAACGCTCGATAGTTCTGCTGAATGTACATGGACAAGCCTGCACGTTCTGCGGTCCCCAACCCCAACACCACCTGGAGGGAAGAGAGCGACGCATTGAACGCACCGGTGGCGTTGTAGAGGGACGTCTGCCAAGACACGATTGTCCAGCCAACAACCGCTGATCCACCAACGCCAGAGGTCGCGAACTCATCCACGGAGAAGTCCGGCGCCATTTGAATCGAGTAGCCACGTGCTCCGAACGACGCCGGGAATGGGTTGGCGTTCGTGATCGAAAAGGTTTCTCCGGTCCGTGCCGCAGTCGCGGCGATCGTCTTGATTGGTGACGTGGGAAACGAGCGTCCCGTCTCAAACTGAGGACGCCAGACCTGGATCGTGCGAGCCGCTGCGTCGCTCGCGTTGATGATTCGGAACTCGAATGCGCCGGAGGTGTTCACGGCTCCGGTGTCGAGCACGAACAAGTCGTAGCGTGCCCACGTCGTCGTCAGGTTCAGGTCGGCCGACGTGTAGATGCGGCCATCCTTGGCGAGCACCTGAAGACGGAACTTCTGCGTGCCGGATGCGCAGCGGGCCCACACGCTCGCTGAGCCGTTCGTCTGTGTTGCGACGCCCGTGAGGCTCTGCTTCACACCATCGGAAGCGGAGGCCGTCATCGTGATCGAACAGACGGTCGCGTCGCCCTTGGGTGATCCACCCAACACACCGAGCCCGGTGGCGCTGCCCATCGCAACCCACGGCGACGTGATGACACCGACGTTGCTGAACAGGGTCTCGTTCTGGAGCACCTGGTTCGTTGCGGCCACCTCGAACAGGATCATCGGACCGTTGCCATCACCGCGATCTTCGATCGTGACCGTGTTGTTGACACGATCGGCCATGAACGCTGCGCCGTCGGAGCGAGGAGCCCCCGTGAAGTATGCGCTCACGCCAGCATTGCCGGAGTAGCCGGTGGCTCCAGCCACGCTCAGGTCGTACGTGTCGCCTGCACCCGTCGTAGGTGCTGCGATCGTCGGCTCTAGAGCGCCCTTCACTAGAGGCATCACTCGAATGATCTTGTTCGGACCATCGATGTAGATGCGCCAGCCGACGTTGAGGCCGTCGTACGAGAACGGCAGGATGTAGTCCTGGTTCAGACCTGCGGGAGTCGTCCAGAGGCCACCGCCGTTCGTCGTCACATCGAGCTTGATGCCGAAGTACGTCCTGACGTTCTTGTGAACTTCGAGTACTGACGACGTCGTCGTGTCCCAGGCGCTCGAACCGCTCCCTGGAACGTCGATGACGACCTCGGCGGACGGCTGGAACCGAAGCAGCCCCAGAGCCGTGAGGCTCCGAGCTGTGACAGTTCCAGTGGTGATCGGAGTTCCCGGATTCGTCACCTTGTTAGCGAACAAGGAGTCGATCGCATCGGCAACCTGCGAGCGCAGGTAGGAGATCTCTCCTGCAAGTCCTCCTGGGCGTGTCAGGTGTTCCCGAAGACTCGTACGAGGAAAACCCATGATCGCTCCTTGTGCGGTTCAACATCAACTACGGACGGAGACCTGGATCAGGTCGTGAGTTCGATGCTCTCCAACGCGATCGGCACCGCCATCTCGAACTGGAGGGCCACCGACTCCTGGATGATGACGCCCTGAGCATCCGTCGCCCACGTGTGATTCGGCAGGACGCAGCTCTCGAAGTAGCAGGAGCCGTAGGCGTCCTGGTTCACGTCCTGGACGACCATCAGCAGACCGATGGGCTGCGAGAAGAGGTCGGACGCCAGGTTGATGAAGAAGTTCTCGAAGCCCGGCGGGATGACGACGTCGTGCGGGTTCGGCATCGCCGCAGCACCGACGTTCGGGAACACGGCCGGGACGACGACGTCCGGCACGAGGTCCTGGTAGTACGCGTACAGGACGCGCAGGATCGAGGGGCCGTGGTACAGGACGCGAGCGAGTGCGAGCTGACCCATCGTGCGGCCCGAGATGAAGTACGACCGCTCCGAGCCGAGCTCGAAGATGCGGTTGAACTGCCGGTTGTGGGAGATGTTGATCGACTGCGTGAGGCCGACCGGGTACACGATCTGTGAGGCCTCGTCGGGAGCCGCGGAGATCGCAGCACCGAGGCTGAGGGCGCCACCGATCGACGCGAGACGCGGCGGACCGGCGAAGAGCCCGGTGTAGGCGCCGGTGATGAACCGACCGTCCACCATGCCCGGGCCGACGCCGCCCGACTGCACGTAGTTCTTGTAGGTGTTCCAGTTCGCGAACGATGCCATGGCGTGTTCCTTCCTTCAGCTCTCAGGCGAGAGCCCGACGAGCGGCTTCCTGGGGGTCCACACCCTGACGAATCAGCTCCTGCGCGGTCTTCACGGGGTCGACCACCGTGAGCTCGCTGGAAGCCGTCTTCAGCGTGTCGAGGAAGGAGTCGAAGCGTTCCGACTTCTCCTCGATGAGGTGGTCGATGTGCTCGCCGGCCCGCACGACGTTGAGGTCGGTCGCGAACTTCGAGTTGTCGATGGCGGCGATCTCCTCGGCGATCGAGGGGCGCTGCACGAAGGCCTGAAGGCCCGACTCCTGCACCGCAGGGGTCGAGCTCGTCTTGGCCGTGGGCTGGTGGCTCTCCATCACCTTCTCCAGGCGACTGTCGAGATCCGAGCCCGTGTTGTAGATGTCGCGGTCGGTCATGTTCCCTTCCTCAGCATGGCGGCTTTCAGGTCGTGGAGGAACAGCTCGAAGTCTTCGAGCTTCGCGTCACGTCGCCCGAGGTTCGCCGCCTGCGACGTCAGGACCACGTTGGTCTTGCAGTACCCGACTTCGAGGTCGAGGCGATCAAGTGAGACTTGCCAGGGGCCGGAGCTCCTGGTGGTCCTCATTGGCACCCCAAGCCAGAAGCACTTGCCCTCCTGGGCCGTGAACTGCTCGTTGAGCCAAGTCTCGTCGAGATCGAAGATGGTGTGAGGATGGTGCTTCTCGTTTCGGATCCTCGCGTGAGTGAGCAGGTACCTCATCCACACGCCCGGCTTGGCCAGGTACTTCTGCATGTACCGATGGTTGCGGGCAGACCGCTCCTCCGCGGTGAGAGGCACCGAAGAAGGAGCAGTCTTGATGTGATGAAGGCTGCCCATGTCAGACGATCAGCGTGATTTTGATCTCGTTGCAAGGATAGAAAACGCCCACGTCGATGTCGAGGAGCAGCGAGTCCGGCTGATCCGGGTTCTGCACGAGGCGCGAGACGTGGAAGCTCGCGAGGACCTTCTGGACGGTCAGGAAGCTGCCGAGCCCGTCGAGCGTCGTGCTGATCGAGCTCTGGAGGTTCTGCGAGATGTTGAACCGGCCGATGTAGTTCCGCAGACCGCCGCGGAGGAACTTCGCCGTGAAGTCGAGCGCCGTGAGGATCGAGAACTCGCGCTCTTCGATCGTGTCGATGGCGGACGTGAGCTGGTGCCGCGTCTGGATGGACTGGCCTGCGGCTTCCTGGAACATGTTCCAGAGGCCACCGCCGTCCATGATGCGGTACTGGATCTCACCGTAGCGATCGCTCGCACCGATGAGGCCCGTGAAGCCCTTGATGCCGACGTTCGTGAGCGGATCGGACGGGTTCTTCGACGCCGTCTTGCCGGCGAGCGCGGCGCAGACGTAGAAGCCCTCGATCTCCTGCTCTAGCCCATCGACCGTCGCCTTCGCCTTGTCGGGCGTGACGAAGATCATGCGGCGGTTCTTGTAGCCCTGCGGGATCGCGGCGTACGCGATCGCTTCCTCGGTGAGGTCCGCGAGCACGGTGCCGCGGATGAAGACCGAGAAGGGACGATCGACGATCGGGTTGGCGAACGCCGGCGAGCTGCCAGCGAAATAGAACCCGTCGGCGTTGTCCTCGCTGGTGCCGGCCGCGAGAGCGCCCGTGCTGACCGTGACGATCGAACCCGCCACCCCGGTGATGAGGTAGTTGTTCGTGTCGTCTTCGAGCTTGAGCACGATGCGATCGTCGATGGTGTACGGCGGGGCCGGGTGACCAGCCGCAGCGAGGAGAGCCGGCAGGTTCGCGAGACCCGTGTCGAACGTCGACACGCCGCCCGTGCTGTTGCCGAGCGAGCCCGAGCCGATGAGGTTGTTCGCCGTGCGCTCCGGACGGGGCGGGTTGTTGAAGACGACGCGTTCGAGACCGACCTCGGGGTCGCTCATCGCCGTGACGTGGGCATCCGCGAGGTCCGAGACCGTCGCGTCGTGCGTGAGCTGCGCGATCGCGTACACGTCCTTCGACTCGATGAACGTGTAGGCCTCCGCCCACGCCCCGAGCGTGCCGAAGGGCTCCGTCACCGTCGCCTCGCCGATGCCGAGACCGAACGTCTCCAGGCCCGAGGCGTTGAGCATCGCGAAGTACATGCCGAGGCCCAGGGGGTTCTCGGGGTTGATGGGCGACAGCTTCGACTCCAGCGTGGTGAGGTCACCGATGCGGAGCAGGTTGCTGTTCGTGCCGGCGGCGGACACGTCGCGACGAAGCGCCGTGTAGCCGAGGTACAAGCCCAGGTCGACCGCGGCCGTGGGGGTGCCGTCAGGAGCACGGAAGATCTCGTGCTTCACGACGACTTCGCCAGAGGTCGCGTCGACCTGGAGATCGGCACTCGGACGAGTCGTCGTCTGCGGACCCGTGAGACCGAGCGCGCGGATGTAGAAGTTGACCCACGTGGCGGTCAACTGGTACTCCGTGTCGAGACGAAGCCGCGTCACGACGCCCGCCGGAGCGACCTCCGTGATGAGGCCGAGACGGAGACCGTTGCCGTAGACCTCGTCGCCCACCATCGGAGCGTACGGGTTGCCGACGTAGCGGTTCGCCGTGAGGCCGAGCGTGGTGAGTGCCGTCGAGAGCGAGTTGATGCGGATCACGCTCTCCTCGCCGCCCTCGGTCGTGGGCGAGCGGAGGACGAGCTTGTTCGCCCCGTTCAGCGACGCGACCGCAGCGCCTGCGGGCACCTGCCACTTCGTGTTGATGGCAGCCACTAGCGCCGCAGCGTTCGCGATCGTCGGACCGATGATGAGCGTCTGCTCCGCCTCGCCGTCGATGCTCATGATGAGCGACTGACCGGGCGTCGCGAACGGGCCGCCGGCACCGTACGTGATGGTCGTGAGGTCCACGGTGGCCTGGACGCGAGCACGGCTGCGACGGCCTGCCGCGTAGTCGCCGACGACCAGGCCGAGGTTGCCGGACGTCGCGGTGCCGCCCGTGCGCTCGAACGACGAGCCCGGGCCGGTCGTGCCGGAGGTGAGGACGAGGTGGTTGCTCGCCCCGAGCGACGCGACGGTCGTACCGAAGGCCGCGTTGATCTGCGAGATGATGTCCGCCGCCGAGGCTGCCGCCGAGAAGTTGACGGTGACCGGGCCGGCGCCGTCCTTCGAGAAGATGGCGCTCGTGCTGTTCAGCGCGGAGAACGTCGTCGAGAGGTCGGCGGTACCCGTGAGGACCGCGGCACCATCCGTGAAGTTCTGGCCGGCGAACGTGAGGTACGGCGAGAGGTTGTCGCCATCACCATCGTTGAAGACGCTGACCGCCGCGGTCGCACCACGCAGGAACGTGGTCGTGCGGCTGACCTCGACGAAGTTGCCGCCACCGATCGCCGCGAACACGCGCACCGTCGAGAAGTCGAGCGTGAGCTCGTCGAGGTTGCTGCGCGGATCCGGGTAGTTCTCCAGGCCGACGTCGACCTTGAAGTTGTTGTTGTAGCCGCCACGGCCCGTCTCCGTGTAGCCACCACCACGCAAGTTCAGCACGGTGAGGCCGGTGCCGCCCATGATCGAGAGCGTCGCGAACGGACCCGTGGCCACCGAGTGGAGAACGATGCGCTGCTGCGCACCGCTCGTCTCGATCGCGACGAGCAATCCGACGATGTCGAGCGAGTCGATGTACGCCTTCACCTCTTCGACCGTCGGGTTCGCCGGCGAAGCCGGGAACGTGATGGTCTGGGTGGGGCCGTTGTTCACGCTGAGCTGGAGGGTGAGGCCCCCGAGCGTCGCGTACTGGAACGGCGTCGAGACGTACGGGAACTCGATCCGTGCCGGCAGCGCGAGCAGCGCCTGGCTGTTCAGCACGCCGGTGTCCAGGACAGCCTGAACGACCTCCTTCGCGACACCCATCACGCAGGCGGGCATCGTGGGAACGAAGATCGTGGGGGTGACCTGACGGAACTCGGTGAAAACCTTGACGCCCGGCCGGGGAAGCATGTTCGGAGTGGTCATCGCGAGAATCTCCTTCTCAGGTCTTGAAGCGGACCGTCAGAGGCTTCGACGATTGTGCCTCGGACAGGTCGTTTTGGGGAAGGGCGGGCGCTTCTTTCGACAGCACCGGCGAAACCGGACGAGTCGGGACCTTCACCGGCTCCTCCGATAGCACCGTCGTTCCCACCAGGGCGCGACGAGGACGAAGCTTCTGACGAGGCCCTGTTGCCGTCGCAACAGTCACCACTTCACGAAGCACCGGCTTGTTCAACGGGCTCGCCACCGTCATGTGCTGAAGGTAGACAGGCATGTTGATGCTGACGCAGATCCAGTTCTCCTCAGAGTCTGGGCCCGAGATCAAAGATCCGGCTGGCGTCGGTGGGGCCAGCGATGGACGCTGACCCAAGTACAAGATGAAGGTGTTCCCGCGCATGAGCTCGTTGCGCAGGTTCCAGATGTTCTCGGTGACGAACCAAGCCAGCTCCTCCGCCTCGAACTTGTTCCGAGACAAGACGTTGATGCTGCTGGTCGTGGGGATCATGTCCATCTTGACGTGAGCCCCCGTCTTCACATCGACGTAGGCTTGATCACCAAGACCGACTCCGTGGAAGGCCGCAGGGCCTCGACCGACGGTGATGGCTGGACGATTCGCGACGATCTCGGGATCGACCGGATTCTCCGTACCGATCCAGATCTCGGAACCCTCTTGGTCTTGCGATGTCCCCGAGCTCTGCATCCAGTGGTAGGCGCCCGGAGGACACTGAGCGAACAGACCGCGGACGAACCCCACCACAACCCGCTGGAGAGCTACCAGCGGACTGCTCGTCTCATCCGAGGGCTGCCCCTCGGGAGTCTGTGCACCCATGATCGTCATCGGAAGATCTTGTACCGGCTGTCCTCACGCCAGGGGTCCTGACGACGTGCCTGGATCATCGGAGTCGGAGCTCCGCCCAGCTTCGGCGGAGGAGAGTTCACCGGAGTCTGAGGCTCCTGCTCGCGCTCAGCCGTCATCGTGCCACCAGCTTCGCGGTCCACCTTCTTGTCGTTCAGTGAAGCAGTGTCACGACGCTCCTTCATCTTGTTCCGCTGAACGGACAGCAGGTACGTGCCGAGACCGCCGGTTGCGGCAACAGCCGCCGGCAACATCCTCTTGAGCCCCTCCTGTGAAGAGGGGGTGTTGAAGATCTTGGGCGCCAGGTACTCCGCCCCAGTGCGTCCGAGAGCGTAGCCCCCGGCAGTGCCGAGGACAGCGAGGGGCAAGTCCTTCAGGACCTGCTTCCACTTCGCCTTGTCCATCTCCTCGTACGTGTGCGGTGAAGACCCGTAGCCCTCGGTGCTGAGCTTCATGAGCTCCGCGTGCATCGCACGCAGCGAGAGCGGGGTCGTCATCTCAGTACCTCCGCCCGCCGCCGGTGAGGGCCGAGCCCGCAGCGAGAGCTCCTGCGCCGGCGAGACCGCCGCCCACGAGCTTCGAGAGGTTGGCACCCCCACCGACAGCCTGGCCAGCACGGAGGAGACCCCCGCTGACAGCCTGACCGATCGCCGGCGACGCCCGACCGGCAAGCGTCGTCGCGCCCGTGAGTGCCTTCGATCCGAGCTGCCCGAGCATGTTGCCCACGGGAGCCAGGTTGATGGCGGTCTTGATGTGAGCGAGCTCGTCGCCCATGGCCGCCAGAACGGCGCCGTCGAAGGTGGATGCCTGCTTCTTCATCGTGTCCTCAGCTCTCGTTCGGGTCGTAGGGCGTGGTGCCGTAGTACGCGAACACGTTCGGCGTCTTCTCGTCGACCGTGTTGTTGAAGTTGTGCGGGTTCGTGTACATGCGACCCGGACTTGCTTGGATGTCCTTCAGTGGCGACTGAAGATTGAGTGGCAACTTGTATTCTACGTCGGTCGGCATGATTGCGCGAAGCGTGAGCTCCTGCTTGATCGGGGCTCGAAGGCGCTCCGATGTCACGACATTCACGACTCGCCAGCGCTGGTTCTCCAGCTCGGTGAGGACGTCCCCTACCTTCACCACGGGGTAGAAGGTGAGACGACCCGTCGTCATCTGGTCCTGGTTCTTCTGCAACGACTGGAGCTGAACGGCCTTGCCCACCGGGTCGATCTGCGCCCACACCTCGATCGGGTTGAGGTAGCCACGCACGAAGCTGGTGTCGTAGCAAGAGATGCAGTTCGAGCGCTTCTTCGCCGAGAGCTTGGAGTCCCAGCAGTTCTTGCAGCGCATCCCGAAGGTGCGTCGCGGGAACAGCCAGCACATGCGGCCGATGACCTGTGTGAAGGCGGTCTGCTCCAGACGACGAATCGCCGAAGCGATGAGGTCAGGTTCCGCTTCCTGGATGACCGGGCCGAAGATCGCGGTCTCGTTGCTCGCCTTGTGACGAACACGAAGTTGGTACCAGAACTGCCGGAACTTGTACGACGTCGGGACACGACGGTCGACGAAGATGAAGCGGTCCTCGAACTCCTCGGTGATCGGATCGAAGGGACCTTCGCCGCTCTCGGAGCGGAACACCTGGAAGGTGTAGTCCAGCACCTCGACGTCGGTGACACTCGTCTCCCACGTCACTTCCTGGACCGCGATGTCCAGAGACCGCACACGAAGCCGATCGATTTTCAGCGCGACAGGCATCAGCGAGAAGATCCCACGGCAGCGCCCATCTGTCGTGCGTCATACCGGGCCTTCTGCACTGCGGACTCCCCGGCCTTTGCCAGGCGCTTGGCTGCCGAGCTCTGGCGAAGCGCTTCGAGGGTCTCCGTGACGCTCTTCGGCGTCAGCGTGTTCGGCGGGTTGAACGCCGCCGTCTTCTTGGGGAGCAGCCCCGCTTGCTGGGCGAGCTGTTCGAGGAGCTCGGGAACGGTGACTCCGTTCACCTTGAGCTTCTTGGTCTTCTTCACCGGATCGGCAGCACCGAACACGTTGGGCGTGCCGTAGCCGACCTCGTTCCGGGGCTGGTTCTTCATCCGCCCCATCGAGACTTCGACTTCCTTCGGCAAGGACTGCGAGTACTCACGCTCGATCGCAGCAGCCAGCTTGCCGAACGGCATCTGGGAGAGGTGATCGAGGACGCTTGCACTTCCGATGACCGGAGCTCCGTGCTGGACGGCGCCCTGGATGACCTTCTGTGGGCCGAGCTGCTGAGCAGCATGCTGGAGCACTGACCCTTGAGAGAACGCCATCGTGGGCGTCTTCTTGGCGACGACTCCTGCCACCTGCGAGGCCGCAGCTTGGGCCTTCTGAGCGGAGAGCGTCAGCGCATGCTGAGCGGCCTGCGTCCCTGCCGACGACCCCAAGTTCTTGTAGTAGCCGGCGAGCTCGGCGACTGCGGCACGACGAGCAGGATCGACACCCTGCTGTGCGATGCGAGCAGCCTGGTTGACGTGCTTGCCGACCTGACCCGCTTCGAGCCCGATGGTGCTCATCAGGTTCGACTTCTTGACCTTGCCGAGGGCAGTCCACGGCGCACGCCGTACGTGAGGACGTACGGCCACCGCGGCTGCCTTCGTGATGAGGTCGAGGTCGAACATCACTTCCTCAGCGAGGACTGGATGAGCTCGGCGAGGCTGGCGGTCTTCCCGTCCTGCACCTGCCGAAGGGCACGACCACCCTCGACTGCGATCGGAGCGCCGTACGCGGCACCGATCATCGAGCCGATGCCACGAGCGAAGCCGGGGTCGTGCATCTTGAGCACCTTCGCGGCGCCGTGTCCGACGAGAGCACCCATCGCGGCACCGCCGCCGGCACCCGCGGCGCCCATGAGAGCGCCCTGGCCACCGTCAGCCAGCGAACCACCGAGACCGCCACCGATCGCGGAGCCGATCATCGACTTGGGGGTGAAGTCCAGCGAGTGACCGAAGCCGGGGGAGCCGAGGAAGTGACCGGCGGTCGCGCCGATGCTCGCCCTGTCGAAGCGCTTCTTCTGATCCGTCTGCTCCTTGGTCTTCTCCTTGGCCGCGAACTTCGTGATGAGCGAAGCGAGCTTGCCAGCGGCCGGCTCCTGCACCGGAGCACCGCCCGCAGCGCCGCCACCGATCTCCGCACCGAGCTGACCGCCGGCTGCGGGATCGGGGGTACCGATCACGGCCTGCCCCGGAGGAGTCGGCTGACCGACACCCATCACCTTCATCTTGTGAAGCTGGATGGTGAGCCCGAGCTTCTGGAGACGCATCGCCTCGCGCTCGTCGCACTCCTTCGAGTAGTCGTACATCGGCTGCTGAGCAGACCGAGCCATGCGCTCCTGGAGATGGCGCTGCTCCATCGCGAGCTCCTGCTCGCAGAGAGCGATCGCCTGCGGAGCGAGGGGCGAGCCATCGAAGGCTTGGAGGAACTTCTCGTCCATGGCGCCCTCGTGGAAGGCACGCTTGAACGCGAAGCGGTCGTACGCGTTCGGTTCGACCACCTCGATCGGAGTGGCCGAGGCCGTCTTCGCGCCGAAGGTGCTGATCAAGAATGCGTTGAGCTCGTCCATGGTTGCTCCTTCAGTATTGCGACGGATCGTTGGGGGAAGCGGTGAGCGCCTTCGTACCGAGGATGCCGGTACCGAGGCCAGCGACGAACGCCGGCAGGTGCTCGCGAAGATGCGGGCCGAGAGCCTGAACACCGCGATGTGCAGAGGCGACGCCGTGGTTGACGGCGGCGTTCACCGCAGCTTCGACAGTGTCGCCGGCACGATGCGAGCTCGTCTTCGCACGACGGATCCCCTCGGCCACGGACTCCGCCATGTCGGACTTGCGCTGAGCGCGATCGTGCATGCCCTTGGCGGCGAGGAGGCCTCCGCCGGCGAGAGCCGCGGCGCCCGCGTTCGGAGCGTGCTTCGCAAAAGCCTCGGTCGCCGCCTCGCCCATGCCGTGAGCGATGCTGCGTCCGGTCGCACGACCCACGGAGTCGACGACTCCCGCGCTCTTGTCGCGGTTCGCCATCGCACCGCCGGCGAGAGCGAGGCCACCAGCCGCCGCACCCGCCGCCGGCAGGTACGGACGAGCCTTCTGGATGAGAGCTCCGAGGCCGCTCGCAGCAGGCGCAGCAGCCGCACCGACGGCGCCACGCACACCACGCTTGCCCACGATCGTCGCGACGTCGACCGAGGTTTTCACCGTGACGTGCGTGCCGGGCTTGCCGCCCTTGTCGTCGCCCTTGGCCTCACCACCGCCGGAGTCACCCGACGGCTGCTGTTCCTGGCCTCCTGCGGCCTGCTCCTGACCCCCCGGTGCAGAACCCTGGGAATCCTGCCCCGGGGTTCCTTCTTGACCGGGAGCGACGCCCGTCTGTGCAGCGAGCTCGGCCTCCGCCTGCTGCTGCGGAGTGGCCGGCATCCCCTGAGCGGCGAGGTCGCTGACCGTGGCTGCGGACTCGGCGACCGGGTCCTGCATCACGAAGTTGGCGAGCTCCTGACGCATCTGATTGACGCGCATGCCGAGCTGCATCTTCTGGATGGAGTGATCCGCCGCACGGCCTTCCGCTTCCGCGGCCTGCTGCGTCGCCATCATCGCCTGCTGCGAGTCCATCTGGGACTGCTGCGTGAGCTGCTCGACCTGCTGCTGGGCCTGCATGAGCTGCTGCTGGGCAGCCTGGGCTTCCGCCTGCGCCTGCTGAGCTGCCTGCGAGGCCTGCATCGCGACGGTCTTGGCGTGCGAAGCCTCGGCCATCGCCTGCGCCGCACCGAGCTGCTGCTCACGCTCGATGTACGCCTCGGGGGAGTCGGCGTTCGGCATCACCATATCCGACTTCTTCTCCTGCTCCTTGTGCTTCTTGAAGAAGTCGGTGCCGTTCGACAGCACGGCACCTCCGACGTAGGCCGCGGACTTCGCCTTCTCGATGAGGTCGACCAGCGACACCGGAGCCTCGACCGGCTTGACCGAGACGTCCTTCGGCGACTTCGTGTTGGGCGACGTCTTCTGGACGTCCGGCTTCTCGGAGCGCAGAGCCGCGGGCGACAGAGGCGTCAGCTCCACACGGACCTGGTCCTTGTGGTGGATGACGTCCATGTCCTTGTTGAGGTCGGCGATGCGCTTCTGGAGGAAGCCCTTCATCGCCGCCTTCTTCTCGTGCTCGGCGTGGATGCCGGGGAACTTCTTCTCCACGGCGGCACGCACCTTCGCCTTCTCGTCGGAGGTGCCGTGCATGCCCACCATCCCGAGAGCAGCGAGAGCGTGATCCTTGTCATGGATGGGGTACTTGCGTTCCGCGGGGAACACGAAGTTGCTGTCCTTGATCTCGGACCGGGCGCCGGCGGTGAGGTCGGCGGCCTTCTTGTCCTTCTCCTTGCCGGAGTAGGAGGGGTCCATGCCGGCACGACGGAGCTGCTCGTACGTCGCGACCGCAGCGGCCTTCGGCTGCTCGGGCGTCGTCTCGACCTGCACCTTCGTCGACGCCGGCTGCGCCTGAGCGGGCTGCTCGGTCTCGGCCGGAGCTTCGGCCGTGGGCATGGCAGGCAGAGCCGTGGGCTCGACGAGCTGCCAGAGCTCGTCCTGGTGCTCCTCCTCGCGCTGGAGGAACTGCTCGATCGTGAACTTCATGGGCGTGTCGCCGCAGATGCTGTGGAGCTGCTTCCACAGCGTGAGCCCCATCTGCTCGACGACGATCATCGCCTGCACGATCTCGTTCGGATCGTGAAGCGGCTCCGGCGGCGGGTACGGCGGGATCGAGACACCACCGGGCGACAGCACGCTCATGCGGCGCAGCAGGTAGTCGGCATGCTCCAGCTCGTGGCTGGCGTGCTCCATGAACTCCTCCGCGATCCCCTCGTGCGAGAGACCACGCATCATGTTCGCGTAGTAGACGTAGTACGTCTGCGTCTTGAACTCGTTCGAGACCATCTGCGCGATGAGCTCGACGGCCTGCGGAAGCGGAACGAGGAACGGGCCCTCGACCTCGCCGCCAGGTGCCGGCATCTCGCCCTCTGCCATCTTCCGGATCCCGGCGATGAACAGCGAGCCGTCGACGAGCCCGATGGGGTTCGTCGGCTTGAAGGACATGATCAGGGTCTTGTCGAGGTCCATGATGCTCACCCCTGGATGAAGGCGACGTACTGACGGCTGAGAGGCTCGATGAGGATCTCGATGATGTCGGTCGGGTTGGTGGGCGACTGCGTCAGCTTTGGGTCCGCCGTCGTCGTCGAGAACCCGAAGTACGAGTTGGCCGTCCCCGTTTCGAGCAGAACGACGGGTGTCGTGTCGTTCCAGAGAACGAGGACCTGCCCACCGTTGTCGTCGGACTTCATGAGATGGGCGACCACGGAACCCACCGCAGCGTTGATCTCTGAGACGATGTGGTGGAGATCGAGGTTGGCGGAGAACGTGACCGTCCCCGCCGGAGTAGCGAAGTTCAGGGTGAGGCCGCCGACCGGGTGCTTGTAGAGGTCACCCGTCACAGCGAGCGGACCTTGGTCACGCCCCACCGAGAGGTTCGTCTTGCTGGACACCAGCCCGTTCAGGAGACGGGAGAGCTGCTCCGGATCCTTGGCCTTGATGAAAGAGATCGTCATGAGGTCATCCTCTCACGGAAGGGGCTGTCACCAGAACCCGAGGGCGTAGAGCCCGAAGTAGTCGGAGTGGACTCCGCTCGGACCAAGGTCGAGGAGTTGTTCGATGTTCAGCGCGGTCTTCACCTGGCGCTTGTTCTGCTCGTACCCGGCTTGGAAGAGCTGGAGCATGGACTGGATGATCGGAGCCTTGTCGTTGATCGCCACCGACATGCCGCCATCCGAGAACGGCAAGTAGTTGCGGGCGTGGAGGATCATCACGCTCTGTAGAAGCGTGATGACCGTCCCACGGACCATCAGGTTCTGGAGGCTCCTCGATGCGAGCTCGTTCAGGGCGTACCCGGTGAAGGGCGGCGTCCCGTTGAAGTCGGACAGGAAGTCCTGCGTCGCCCAGACGATCATGCGATCCGAGCTCTCCTCCCCACGGATGAGGAGGTTGAGCTCGGCGAAGTCGCGCATGAAGAGCCGGACCGACTCGATGTGACCTCGAAGCACCGATCGCGGATCGAAAGGCTGTCCGAGTCCCTGAACGAACGGCATCAGTTACCTCCCAGCCACGCCTCCAGCGCCGAGATGAGGTTCGCCTTGCTGACCTGGTCGGGCATCTTGGCGCCCGACGTGGTGATGAGCTCCTTGAGCTTCGGGTTGGAGAGGCCACGCCAGCCCTCGGGCAGCGTGCGGCCCGTGGACGGCTTCGCCTCGGCGACGTCGTCACTCTTCGCTTCCTCGACCTTCGCTTCCTCGACCTTCGTCTCTTCGACGACGGGTGTGGTCTCCTCGGGCTTCGAGAAGTCCATCTGCTCGGGGCTCGTCTTCGACGGGATGCCGGCTTCGGCCTCGACGTGCGGGGGAGCATCGGCATCCGACGGGGGCGGAGCGTCGTCGTGCGGAGGCTCGTTGGTCTCCTCGACCTTCGGAGCTTCCTGCGTCTCCTCGACGACCGGCTTCTTCGCATCTTCGGCCTTCTGGGCTTCGATGCGAGCTGCCTCTTCGTCGGCCTTCTGCTTCTCCAGCTCGGCCTGAGCACGAGCCTGCTCTTCCTCTTGCGCCTTGACGGCTTCGCGAGCTGCCTTCACCACCAGCTCCTCGGCCTCGATGTCGGCCTTCACCTTGGCGAGGGCTTCCGAGAGGACGAGATCCGTTGCGCTCGTGTCGAGCCCGAGCTGGGCGACGCGGGGCGAGTAGTCCATGAGGTGATGAACGCGGGTCTCGATGCTCGGCAGATCCGAGTCCGTCGACGAGAGCGAGCGAGAGACGAACGCCTCCCAGACCTCTTGTGTCGGACGCTCGGTGCGCATCAGCTCCATGAGCTGAGCGAGCGGCATCGTGGTGTAGTCCGGGGCGTCGGGGGTGCCGACGAGCGCCGCGAACGCTTCGTTGATCTCCACGACCGTGTAGACGTTGTCGTCTCCACTGCGGAGCTGGAGGATCCCCTGCGAGATCTTGTGGAGCAGCTCGTCCTTGTGGGGCGCGAGCCGCGGGAACTCGACGGGCACGCTGCGAGCGGGACGCACCGTCCACGGCCCGAGGCGGAACACCATCTGGCGGGGCTTGGCGGCATGCCGGAGCGTCCTCGTTTCCGAGTCGCGACCCGAGCCGTACAGATACACGATCTTGTCCATGTCTCTCCTCGTTCGTTTTCAGGTTCATCAACACAATGGGCCGGAAGGCCGTCTCCAGCCAACCGGCCCATCGTAGCTGGTCCCAGCCCGAGCCGGGCTCCTCGATCAGAAGGAGACGACGCCCGGGAAGAACGTGCGATCCGCGGCGCGGTTGTTCGGCGCCCCGAGATCCTCCTCCACCTTCGGCGAGACCGAGGAGAGGATCGAGTCCGTGTTCAGCGACGTCGCGTCACCGGAGTAGAGCTCCAGCTTGCGGACCGACGCCACGTTGACGATCGACATGCCGACGTCCTTCCACGCGACGAACTTGATCAGGTTGATCACCTTGTCGATGTAGAACTTGACGTTGTTCAGGATGTAGAAGCGACCCAGGAACTCCGGCGACGTGTACGCGTACACGTTGCCCGGACGGAGGATGTCCGTCTTGATGGTCCGGATCAGCTTCTTGCCGAGCAGGGTGTTGAACTGCCAGCCCTGAACGGTGGTCTCGCTCTGCACCTTCGAGCCCTGGTCCTCGATCGTCCACTGGAGGACGTCGTCGAGATCCTTGCTCGTGATGAGGATGAGCTCGCACTCCAAGCGGTTGCCGTCGAGTAGCTTCATCAGGTTGACGATGTCCGGGCGCTGGATCGGACGAACGATCGCGTCGTTCGTCGAAGCCGCACGCGCGAGCTCGCCCTTGATGACCGAGAACTCCACCGGCGGCGTGCCGCTCTGGAGACCCGTCGCGTTGAGCGCCGTCGTCGAGCCGTTGGCCTCGGTCTGGAGCGCCTGCACCGCGGCCTCGGAGTAGATCAGGAACTGACGGTCCTGGATCTCGCCGATGTCGCGGATCGAGTTCTGCTCGACCACCTTCCCGAGCGGGTACGGGTAAGCCAGGAACTCCTGCTCCGGCTTCTGGTACATCTCGCTCATGATGGTGATGAACGGCACCTCGACGCGCTCGCCGCGGAGCAGCCGAGCCGAGGGCTCGCCACGGAAGGTGACCACCATGGCGCGCGAACGCGGCTCCAGGTGCTCGATCTTCACGAGCGAGTCGTGGTTGACCGAGATCTGGCAGTCGCTGCGCGTGACGGTCTGGGGCGGGAGGACCCGCTCCAGGAACGACGCCTCGCGCAGGCGATCTCGGATGTAGCCCCCGACCTCCGCCGCGAGCTTCGTCTTCGCGTCGGGGTTCGAGAGGTGCTGAATGGTCAGCTCCTTTGCATCGTGCAGCATGATGTTCTCCTATCTCCTTTTCTGTCTGTCCGTCCGTCCCGACTTGCCGTCCGGATCAGACCGCCGTCTGAAGGAAGCGGAGACGACCACCGTTGGTGATCGCCAGCCGCGTCACGTAGCCGATGATGAGGTTGGAGCCCGTGCGGAGGATGAGCCCCGAACGCGTCTGCCCACCGACCGTGCACGCGCCCGTCATGAGCGGGCTGTGGAGGACGAGCGACGTCGTGTCGTACACGATCGTGTCCGCCTCGTACGTGCCGCCCTTGAGGATGGCCGCCTTGCCGGTCGCCTGCATCCCGAGGTCACCGCGCCACTCCAGGAAGGCGTAGGCGGGGACGAGCGGGCCCTGGTCCGTCGCGCGGACGAGCTTGTACGTGCTGTCCTCCGTGACGAACTCACCGTCCATCAGCGGGACCTTGCCCGAGATGTTGGGGTTGAGAAGGTCCTTGTCCGCGACCTCCATCGCCGGGCGCATCAGGCGATCCCAGGACGTCGGGAACACCACCTCGAACTTCCGATCGTTCGTGCTCATGATCATCTCTCCTGTCTGGTTCCTCGGTGTGGATCAGCCAATCGCCTGAACGAGCGCGTCCAGGTGATTGTAGTTCGCCGAGGAACCGAGCTCCCCGGACAACGTCGTCGACCCCGCACCGTGCGAAGACGAGGTCTCCTCGTCGGTGCGGAGCGTCGCCAGCTTGAAGCCGCCTGCGCTCATCTCGACGGCGGCTTCGATGCCGTCGAGCTTCGAGGGATCGACGGCGCTGAGCATCGCGACCTTCTCGGTCAGCGACAGAGCGGGCTCCAGGCCGCGCTCGTGCATCCGCATCGCGAGCTTGTGCACGTGAAGCTCACGCTCCACGGCCGTGTTGGTGGCCTGGAGCTCCAGGTTGTCGGACGCGAGCTTCCGGATCGTCTTGGCGCCCTCCAGGAGGACGGCCGGCGAATCGGAAGCGAGCTTCGTGAGGTCCATGTTCGTCTCCCTTCAGGCGGCCGTGCTGGCCGCCGCCTTGCGTGCTGCCGCGGTGTTGAGGATGGAGGCGATCTTCGCCCCTTCGATGTGGTCGAGGTTGTCGGAGAGGCCCTTGTCGGTCTTCGCCGAGAGGGCGGTCTCCGAGACGTGCTTGCCGGCCTCGGTGCGGACGTCCTTCGTCTTGGCGTCGCGCTTGGTCATCGAGATCATACCCGCGTTGTCGCGGACCGGACCCGTGGGGACCGGGAGGTCGCCCTGGTTGCGGTTCGTCGGCAGCGTCTTGGGGTTGCCGTGGACGAGCTTCGTGGAGGCGTCCTCCTCCTCGTACGCCTTCTTGGCGCGATCGAAGTCGGCGCGAGCCGCGTTCGCGAGGTCGGTGGCTTCCTTCGCACGGCCGACCGCGAGCAGAGCATTGCTCTGAGCGATCTTCGCCATGAGGACTTCCTCGGCCGCGCTCTTGGACTTGCTCCAGTTCGCGTCGTTCTTGTTCGTCTCGATGTGCATGCCGCTGCCCGGGCCACCGCCCGAGTGCGCACGCTGCGCCGGGATCGACGACGCGGACGTCATCGTGTCCTTCGTCGGGCCCTTGTCGGGCGAGACGAGGACCTCGGGGCCGCTGCGGTCCTGCACGTTCGTGCTGCCGCCGCCCCGATTCGTGCCCATCTCGGCGAGCTTGGGCATCACGAGCGCGAGGTGTTCCATCACCTCGACGACCTTCACGGCCTCGGCCGCCGTCGAGACCACGCTGGCGCGCTTCTCGGCTTCCTTCGTGCGGACCGGAACGGCGGCTGCCGCTGCGGCGCGCTTCTCGGCTGCGGCGACCTTCGCGGCCTCCGCTGCCTTCGCATCGACCGTCGAAGCGATCTTCTCGCTTGCCGACTCGATGGCGGAACTCACCAATGCACTGAGCTTTCGCATGACGTCTTCCTCACTGCACCGGCGGAGGCGGTGCGTTCTTCTGCGCCAACGAGCTATCGCTGGGGGTTGCTTGGGACGGGTTCGGCGACGACCACTGCGACTTGCTGGGTGCGTTGGTCGACTTGAGCTTCTGTGACGCATCACCCATCCCAGACGAGGCGTACGACGAGCTCGGCCTGATGGAGGCGGTGGACGCCGTCTTCAGGAAGCTGTCGAACATCAAGTTGGGATGGGTGCTCATCACGGTGTTGCTCAGGTGCCGGGCTCAGCCGACCTTGTAGCCCTTCAGGGCGAGGAGGTTGATGGCGGCGGCGTCGACCTGCTCTTCGGCGGAAGCGAACTTCGCGCTCGTGGCCGGGTTGACCCCGTTCTCGATGAGGATCTGAGCGGCGCGGAGCTCCGCGACCTTGGCGAAGTTGGCCTTCTTCTCGGCCTCTTCCTTCTCCTTCTTCTCGTCCTCGTCCTTCTTCTCGTTCTTCTCGTCCTTGCCCTTGCCGTGCATGTGCTCGGCGAACTGCGGGGGCATGCCACCGGCGGTCTTCGCGCGGAGCTCACGAACGAGAGCGGCCTTCTTCTCGTTCTTCTCTTCCTCGCGCTTCTCCTCGTCGGTCTTGCCGGCGGCGACCTTGTTCGCCTCGGCGATCTTCGAGAGCTCGTCGACGTAGGAGTGCGCCATCACGCGACCGATCGCATCGGCCTCCGCGAGCTTCTCCTGGAACGCGGCCTGCTTCGTCGCGTAGGTGGGGTCGCTCATGAGCTCCGCCATCTTCACGACGGCATCGTTGAGCTCCGCCGGCGACGCCTTCGTCAGGTCGTACCCGTTCGCCGCGGCGACCTTCACGACCTCGGCCATCGCCATGCCGTAGTCGACCTGCGGCTGCTCGCCCGCCACCTTCTCGGGCTGCGCCGCCGGGGCCGCTGCCTGGGGAGCCGTACCCGCCGGGGGCGTGGTCTCGGTCGCGACCTTGGGCTCGTTCATGAGCATCTCCAGGAGGTCCATCGACTCCTGCTCCGTGAAGTCGCTCAGCGTGAGGCCGCGGTCCGCCGCCAGCTTCACCAGAGCATCACCTGCCGCTGCGATCTTCGTCTCGAAATCCATGATCTACCTCGTCGTTCGTCGTTGCCCGATCGTCGGTGGCCGCGCGAAGCAGCCTCGGAAGGGGAGTTACAGAGCAACCTGCACTGCGTTCCGGAGACCGGAGATGAAGTTGGTGTTCCGATTCATCGTGGAGCAGACCTCGTCACCGAGAGCGCTGAGCTTGCGGTAATCGGGGCTTGTCATCACGTACTCCACAGCAACACCAAGTTCCTCTTCGACCTCTGCCACCTTTTCGAGGTGAGCCGAAATCCAATGTACCACGGTGGATGAAGACAGGAGAAGACCCGCCAGGGAAGATGTCTTCGTCAACTCCCTGAAGTCGGGCGGGCACGCCTCGTGGTACTTGGGCATCAGATGCTCCGCCTGCTTCAGCAGAGAAGCCCGGTACCCGTTGTAGAGAGCCGCGACATCATGAACGAAGACGGCGTCGAGTAGTTGTGGAACAGGGGCCGAAGCCGTCTTCGACATCATGCCCAGCCGGTAGTGCAGATGCGGGGCAAACGAAGAGCGATGCTCCACGTACGGCATGAGCCTCTCGGCCAGCTTCAACGAGAAGAGCTGGGGGTCCACGGCATACCCAGTCTCGTACTCCGGCAACGACGTTTTGAACGTCATGTTGTGGTCGGCGGCCATCGACGCGACCTTCGCGTGGAACGGGTGCTCGGTGCCGACGACGCCATGGAACTCGTTCGGCTTGAGCATGATGCCCAGACCCGCGAGTGTGGACAGCAGAGTGCGAGCACCGACCTCCTTCGAGAAGTCAGCCAGCTCTCCGAACGGGATGTCCATCTCTCCGTTGGCACAGAGCTCGACCTTGCGAGCGATGCCACCAGGGATCTCCTTCTCCATCGCCGTCTTCTTGATGTTCCTGATGTGCTCTCGGGTAAGAAGGGTTCCAGGGCCTGCCTTCTCACTGGCCGTCTTCGACATGTCTGAGGCCCCCTTCAAGAGCTCACCGATGCTCTGCGGACGCTGACGAGCTCCGGCACGACTGCCGCTTGCACTCATGAAGAACATGACTCGTGCAGTACGGTCCGCACCGATCCACACGAAGCTGATGTCGAAGAAGCGCGGGTAGTCGTTGTAGACGAAGACCTTCTGGCCGTCGTCGAGCACCTGACCGCGCTGCTTGACCATGTGGTCGCAGTAGTCGGCCTTCGTGATCGCAAGACCACGAATGGGCTTCACGGTCCGGTGGTACACGAGGATGGCGACGCCGGGGCTGGCGTGACGCTTCGGGTCGTACGCCTTCTTCGCCTTCTTGACGGTCTCCCAGTCCGTGCAGATCGAGCAGAAGTCGAAAGGCACCTTGCAGCCCATCGAGACATCGACTCGATCACCCCGGCCGATCCTATCAAGAATCGCAGAGTGACCCCGTTGCATGGCGAGGTCGACATCGACCCGCATCACGAGCTCGATGCGCTTCTGCGCCTCGTTGCGTGCGACGAAAACGACGTCACCGAAGCCCAGCGACGTGGGGTCCGTGTTCTTGTGGTGGGCGTAGACGGTCGCGCCGTAGTAGCTGGGGTAGCCGAAGGGCCAGCTCTTCGCGATGCGAGCCTGAACGACGGGATCCGTCTCCCAGTTCTCGTACTCGCCATGGAGGTGACACGTCTCGGGGGCGTGCAGCAGACCGTTGAAGTCGAGGTGCGGGTTGTACCCGTAGTAGTCGACGTTCGAGTTCGGCCCGTAGTACTCCGAGTACCCCATCGCGTTCACGTGCGTGAACATGTACTTGGGGTCCGGGCGAAGACGCGAGATGAAGTCCTCGACGAGCGGCAGAGCGCCGGCCACTTTCGTCATGTGGCCGGCCTCGATGAGATGAACCGGCGGCTCGCCTTCAGCCGACGAGAACGCGCGCTTCAGCATCATGGATCAGGTCTCGGGAGTGCTGCTGCTGGCGTTTCGGCGCATCCTCTGAACGTGGCTCTTGAGCATGCGGTTGTGCCGCTGCGAGACGTTGAGGTCGTGGCGCAGGCCTTCCGACTTGTCCTTCTTCGAGGCATCGCCCATGCGGAGGATGACGTCGCTGAGGTCCTTGCCGAAGTGACCCGGCTCCGGACGCTTGAGGGCGCTGAGCTGACGAGCCTGCTCGAACAACGCGGCGTGGGGGTTCGTCGGGTTGTTCATAGTCGCCATGTTGTTCACGAAGCTGGCCGCGACCGTGGGGTCGTTGGCGAGCTCCGGGTTCAGGCGATGCAGCGTGTTGAAGTAGCGCTGGACGTCCTCCGCGTTCCTGTCGTGCAGGTGCGGGTTCTGCGCCATCATCGTCTTGTAGGCGTCGGCCTTGCGGGTGGCTTCGGTCATCTTCGAGATGACGGCCCCGATGCCCTGAGCTGCGAGCGTGGCGAGCGGAACGGCGATCGGAGCCACCTCCATCATCGTGCGCCCCAGGCCCTTCAGGTGCTGAAGGTCACCGGGACCGACGAGAGCGGAGGTCTTGGCGACGACACCGACGTACTCGCGAGCGCTTGCATGCTTGGAGATCAACATCAGTAGTACCCTCCTCCACCGCTACCGAAGTCGCCAGGGCGAGAACCGAAGTCCCTCGGGATGAGGGCGGACCCGACCGCGTTGCCGGCAGCACCCATCTGCTGACCGAGCCACGCCTTGCCGCGACGGGTGGGAGCGTACTGGTTGGCGGCGTGGTTGGCGACCAGAACGGGAGCTGCATAGCCCACCGTCTTGCCGATCGCCTCCGAGCCGAGGTTCTTGCCGATGGCTCCCCCCACGCTTCCAGCGGCCTGGAACACCTTGCCGGTAGCCTTGCCTACGGTCTTCGCAGCCTCGGCAAGGCCGGCCAGCTTCAGAAGCGTGATGGGGTTCATCGGTGACTCCGCAGGAAGTCCGACACGCGGACGAGCTCGCTCTCGACTTCACGAAGCGCCTCGCAGGCGACCTCGTAGTCGTGAGCATGCTTCACGAACGCAGCGAACGTCGAGCGGATCGGGTGACCTTCCGAGATCACCCGGCTTGCCGTCTTCACGCCGTGAGGCGCACGAGTGGGGTTGAGCGCCGAGAGGAGCTCGACGGCGTGCTTGGGGGAAACGCTGCCCCAGGCTCGCTCGAAGTCCTCGAAGAACGCCCCATCGAGACAGGCGCTCTTCACGAGCCCTGCCAGCTTCTGGACGTCCTCGGTGACGTAGTAGCTGCTCACGGTGACCCGCTCTGCGAGGTCGACGTGCGTAGCCTGGAGCTGCTCGCGCAGCTCGCTGATGTCGGCGAGGGCTGCCCGCTTCTCCGAGACGTCGTGGACGCCCGACTGCGACGAGACGCTCGCGGTCTTGCGAACGGGCTCCATCGAGTACTCCGACATGCTGCGTGCACGTGCCGGGGCCGAGGCCGCCTTGAGGCGCTCGATGACGGCGCTCGCATCGGCCGGACCGCCGTCGAGCTCGACCACACGCATGGACGGGTCCATGGAGGCGAACTTCCGGTGGAAGGCCTCGTGATTCGCGGCCTCGACGACGCGACGGATCTGCTGCTCGTTGAGCTTCGTCATGCCGATCGAACGCACTGCGGCGTCCGTCAGGGACATGCCCGACGTCTCCGCAGTCTGAGCGGCCGTCTTGCCGAGCTGCGTGAGCTGCTCTGCCGAAGTCGTGTGCCAGGTGTTTGCTTCGAGGTTCATCTTCGTGCTCCTGTTGATGCAGGGGCCCAGGTCAGTGCCTAGGATAGCTCAGGATCCTGCAAGTAGGGAAGGAAACACACATGAACCATGCCAGGCTCCTCGATCTCGAAGTTGACGTCGTCACTCTGCGGCGTCGTCTTGATGCTCTGGAGGCCCGTCTCACCGGCTCTGTGCAGGACCTCAACGGGCCGCAGCCGTTGTTCGACTTGTACTCCCACCTGCTGCTGGACGGCCTAGAACCAAGCCCCGATGCTGTCGCTCTGCTGCGCACCTGTGTGATGTTGATGACGCCTCGTGCGTTGCTCGACCTCGCACGACTGACCGGCGACATGTTCGCGTGGAGGCCGTTCCTCTCCGCGCTCGACGTCATGCACACCCGTGGCTACGACGTCACAGAAGCGTCAGAGTGGCTCGTGAGCTCTGCGCAGGACCTCCTGCGAGCCCAAGGCCTCGGGATGCTGCGGCCCGAGGATGTCCTTCGTTCACCCATGGGACCGATCGCTACGATGAAGCGGATCGCCCTATCAGGAAGGTGAAGGGATCACTTCTATGACGAAGACGACCGCCAGCAAGAACAAGTACGACGCCTCCAGCATCCGCCAGCTCAAGGGGCTGGAAGCTGTCCGGGAGCGTCCCGGCATGTACCTCGGTGACCCTACGAGCGGTGATGCCCTCCACCACTGCGTGTGGGAGGCAGTCGACAACGCCGTCGATGAGCACCTGGGTGGTCATGCCTCGAACATCGCCGTCTCCCTGATGCCCGACGGCTGGGTCAGCGTGGAGGACGATGGCCGTGGCATCCCCGTGGGGATCCATCCCGAGGAGGGGATCTCCGCCCTCCAGATGGTGATGACCTCCCTGCACGCCGGCGGGAAGTTCGACCACAACAGCTACGACCAGAGCGCCGGCCTCCACGGCGTCGGCATCTCCGCGGTGAACGCTGTGAGCTCGGAGATGCAGGTCTTCGTGAACCGCGACGGGCACAGCTACATGCAGAGCTACGCGCGCGGCGTCCCCACGAGCGGAGTCGAGACCGTGGGGAAGTCGAAGCTGACGGGAACGAAGGTAGCGTTCCAGCGCGACCTCGACATCTTCCACGGCGTCATCGACTACGACTACGACATCATCGACACCCGGCTCCAGGAGCTCGCGTTCCTGAACCCCGGGCTCGTCATCACGTTCTCCGACACCCGCGGTAAGAAGCCGAAGCAGGTGCGCTACCACTACCAGGGCGGCATCAAGGAGTATGTCGAGGACTTGGTCTCGAAGAAGAAGCCGCTGATCCCCGTCCTCCACCTCCAGTCGTTCACGAAGAAGGTGGGCGCCGAGGTTGCCCTGACATGGACGGATGTTGCGAGCGACGACATCCGCTGCTTCGCCAACAACACGAAGAACCGCGACGGAGGGACCCACCTCACCGGGTTCAAGGCCGGCATCACGAAGGTCGTCACCGACTACATCAAGACCCACGAGCTCGGGAAGTCGCTCGAAGACGGTGTCACCGGGGAGGACATCCGCACCGGGCTCGTCGCGGTCGTCAGCATCCGTATCCCCGACATCAGTTTCAGCTCGCAGACGAAGGACAAGCTCGTCACCGCCAGCGCCCGCAAGCTGGTCGAGGACCTCCTCACCGAGAAGCTCGAAGACTGGATGTCCGGCCACACCGATGCCGCCAAGCGCATCGCCGACCGAGCCGTCCTGAACGCGAAGGCGCGAGAGGCAGCCCGCCGTGCTCGGGAGGGCGTCTACCGCAAGTCCGAGATGGACATGCTCTCGCTGCCGGGGAAGCTGGCCGACTGCCAGAACAAGAACCCGGCGGAGTGCGAGATCTACATCGTCGAGGGCGAGTCCGCCGGCGGGAGTGCGAAGGCGGGCAGAGACCGGAAGTATCAGGCCATCCTGCCGTTGCGCGGCAAGGTCCTGAACGTGGAGCGTGCTTCGTTGGAGGCGGTGGCAGAGAACGCCGAGCTCGGCACCCTCATCACGGCACTCGGCTGCGGGATGGAGGCGACCCGCAACTTCAACGTGAAGAACCTCCGCTACCACAAGATCGTCATCATGACCGACGCTGACGTCGATGGGTCGCACATCCGGACCCTCCTGCTGACGTTCTTCTATCGGTACACCCCCAGGCTCGTGTACGAGGGCTTCCTCTACATCGCGGTCCCGCCACTCTTCAAGTTGAAGAAGGGCTCGGTCGAGCGCTTCTTCACGGACGAGCAAGAGCTGCGGGCGTACTTCGTCTCGCAGGGGCTGTCCCCGCAGGAAGCTGGCGACCGCGGGTATCGGATCACCCGGTACAAGGGCCTCGGGGAGATGAACCCCGAGACGCTGTGGGCGACCACGATGAATCCGGAGGTCCGTGTGCTCAAGCAGGTGACGGTCGAGGACGCCCTGGAGAGCGAGCGCATGTTCGACTTGCTCATGGGGGCCGACGTCGACAGCCGCCGCAGCTACATCGAGGCCAACGCCCTGGCTGTGCAGAACCTCGACATCTAGGTGAGAAAACGGCGCAGAACCCCCTATAAGTAAGATGAACGAGAAGATGCCGCTCGTTCAGCATGGGCCCAGGCATTGAGTTCGATACGGAGAAACAGGAACATGAACACCCAGCAGCACGGCGAGACGAACGAGAACGAGCGACCCCACGGCGGCACCGAGCACGGCGACCGTGCTTGGGCGGCGCGCATGAGCAAGGAGAAGGAGGACCGGGATATCGAGCGCCACAAGCAGGTCCTCGGCAGCATCGAGGAGATCGCCTCGGGCATGGCCCGCAGCGCGGTCGAGAACGATGCGAAGCTGAAGGCCATCTTCGACACGGTGGTCCCGCCGGTGCCGACGTCGGCGTTCGGCCGCGCCATCGTGCAGGCGGACAACCTGCTGAAGCGCGCGCTCCCGGCGCTGCGGGTGACCGCCGCCGCCGCGGTGGTCATCGGCGGCAGCATGCAGGGCGTGGCGAGCGCGCAGCGGTACTTCGAGCGTCGTGAGGCGGCGAAGAACGCCGCGGCGCATCCGGCGAAGAAGACCCAGTAGGTCGGGAAGGGGATGGTGCGAAAGCACTGTCCCTTTTCTTTTGCCCTACGTGTTGTTGAAGCCGTCGCCCGGATCGCCGTACGAGACGGGGATGTCCCCGTCGTAGGCGTCATCGCTGACGAAGCCGGCGAGCCGCGACTCTTCCTCCTCCTTGAACGGAGCGATGATGTCGGGCCGCTTGTGCTCCAGCATCGAGGCGAGGAGGCAGTACAGCGAGGCGTGGAACGAATCGTCGGTCTTCCCCTTCGGCTTGTCGTACTTGATCATGCGGAGGTTCTCGGAGTCCTCGGCATGGATGTTCAAGATGTCCTCGCCGTACGGACGCTCGATGGACGACCACTTCGGAAGGCGCACCTTCCGGCGCTTCAGCGCAACGAACATGTCCGACATCAGCGGCGTACGGAACGCGATGGTTCGGTGCAGGGTGCGGACGTACTTCAGCTTCATGTTCAGACGCGGGGCGTACTCGAACGGGAAGATGCGGTGCATGCCGAACCGAGAGAGCAGCCGCTTGTTCTGGTAGAAGCCGAAGCCGAAGTCGGTGCCGACGTACTTCGGACGGAACTTCTGGATGAGAGCTTCGATCTCATCCATCTGAGCGAGCGGGTCGGTCAGCGGGCCCGTGAAGCGCATCATGAAGAAGATCTGGAACGCCGCATCATCACGGCAGTAGGCGCCCATGGTGAGGACGGTGAAGGCCCTCTCGCCGCTGCCCCAGTCGATGCCGAAGAACGTGGTGTTGTTCTGCGCGATCTTGTACGCGACCTCCAGGTTGTTCTCGATCTTCGGCTCGCAGGCCTGGATGAGCTCCAGCTTGGAGATCGGCTTCGAGGCGGAGTCGTACGAGATCGCGAGGACCTCGTTCATGAACTGCGCCGTGGGGTAGCGCTCGCGGGCGGCGAGAATCTCCTTCCACTTCTTCGGAGACTTCCAGAACCAGGGCACCATCAGACGGCAGACGCGGTAGCCCTCGAAGGTGATGCGCTCGTTGTCGAGCTTCTGCATCTCCACCCAGCGAGCGTACGGATGCTCGGGGTTGATGGGTTTGCCACAGCGATCACAGATGGGTCCTTCCTTGCCCAGGTTCTTCTCGCTGAGGATGTTCCAGTGCCACGTCGCCGGCATGTTCGGCAGGCCGTGGTGCTCGCACGGAATGCACCACTCGCTGGCGGTCGAGTTGTCCGCCCAGTAGTGGTGGATGTTGTTGTCCATGCTCTTGGGCGTGCCCGAGTACACGAACAAGGTGTCCTGGTGGTGGGACGTCGTCTCTTCGATGACGGGCATGGTCGTGGAGACCAAGTCCTGGATCTCGTCGAGGAAGAGGTCGTTCACGGACAGACCGCGGATACGATCGGCGGTGAGGAAGGCGTACCGGAGGTAGATCTTCGAGCCGTTCGCGAAGTGCTTCTCGAACAGGTTGTTCGTGAGAGCCTCGTGGGTCTGTGCCTTGATGAGCGGACTGATGTCGATGATCTCGTTCAGGCGGGTCTTCGAGAAGACGGCCGTCTGCATCGCAGAGGGAGAGACGAACAGCGACGTGTGCCCAGGCCGCATCCCGGCGCGGCCGAAGATGCGGTTGCCGATCGTCGTGCTCTTCTCGGTCTGACGAGACGTGAAGAGCAGCACCTTGCGGGCCGGCGTGTCGTAGATGCGCTTGAGGTACTTGCGCTCGTCGAACACGAGAGGGACTGCTGTGCCGGTGTCACCGTCCTTGATGCGGATGAAGGCGGTCACCCACTCGGAGGTCAGGAGCTGGATCCTTCCGGTCTGGGCTTGCTTCGCGGAGCTCAGCTTGTACTCCAGGTCGTTGACACGTACACCGTACTCCACGGCCATGTCGCGATCTTCATCTTCCCCGAAGCCAACCCTGACAGCCATCTCTGGAACCATCCTGAAGGCGCTCGACGCCCTCGTCGTTCAATCTGCCACCACTACCGAAGGCGTGTGGCACCGCGTGTCGCGTTCACACTCTCCTGAGCTCAAGGATGCGCTCAGGAACTACGTGAAGGCAAACAACAAGTACTACCACACGCGCTTCGAGGTCCACTTCCCGAAGCCCTTCGTGCTCCGGATCAGTGAGAGACCGGAGCCCCCTCGATCTGCTCCAGGAACCGCTGGACGAGCAGCCGAAGGTCCGGCGCGATCACGCCCTGCACGATGATGAAGAACGAGTTGAACTCGGTCTCGAACCCGGCGTGCACGTTGCTGACCTCGAACGACTGCGGGATGGCGTAGTCGAGACGCTTGTCCATCGCGAAGGAGTCGTCCCAGCGCTCGGAGACGTTGTCGCCCTCGATGTGCGGGAAGATGTGGATGACCAGCGCGTTGTCGCGCTCCCGAACACCCCACTCGATGGTGTAGCGGGGGCGGGCGATCGCCTGCATCTCGGGGAGGTCGGGGCGGATGCGCTCCTCCTCGCTGAGGTTCGTGATGTTCTGGAGCTCGATGCGGTGCGGGGTGGTCATGATGCGTTTCCTTTTTCTGTGTTCTGCGCCTCCAGCATGTTGTAGAGGGGCAGCTCCTCGACGCTCGTCAAGCGCTTGGGATCGTACTTGGTGTCCATCTTCCGAAGCTCATCGAGGAGCTCGGCGCTACCACCGCGACGCATGTCGACCTGCTCCTGTGCAGCGATGAGGGCGTTCACGAGCGCTTGCATCGCGGTCGCCTTCTGCATGCCGGGGTAGCGGGTGGCGGTCAGCTTGATGAACTCCATGAACGTGGTGTCCCGGGCGTACCGGAACATGATCGACTCCTTGGGGATGCCGCCGGCGCCACGTGACGCGACGAACACGCTCATCGCCGCACCGACCTGGCTGCGTGGAGCGAGGAACACGGTCTGGTAGTCGTGAGACGCCGGGATGCTCTCCAGCAGCGCCGGCCACTTCGTCATCGGGACAGCCTCGATGTTCCAGAAGAAGTGCGCGTAGTAGCGGACCGTCGAGATGTTCATCACCTCGGGGTCGAGGCCATGGCCGATCGCGAGGCGCTTGGCGATGTCTCGGTAGTTGAGGGGACCGAGCAACATGATCTCCAGCTCGCGGCGTACCGAAGGCTGGTCGAGGATGTCGATCGCGAACATTGCGTGGGGCTCGCGGGCCCACAGGTCGTAGATGCGATGCGAGTGAAGGAACAGCGCAGTCGGCTTGTGCTTCAGGTTGGACGGGTCGTAGCCCGCCGGGAACTGAAGCTGGCGTTGCGCGAGCTGAAGCGTCTCCATGAAGGCGCTGAGCACCTTCTCCTCCTTCGACACCGGCATGTTCTGTCGCATGAGCTGGGCGATCAGCTCATTGACCTTGTACCGGCGCTGCGAGAGGAGGAAGACGATGTAGTTGCGGGCGGGGTGTTCGATGTTGATGTTCATGTTTCACGATGCGGCGGCAGCCGACGGAGTCCCGTCGGTCTCTGCGGTGCGCATCGCGAGGCCCTTGAGGCCCTGGATGACCTCGTCGAGAGCACGAGCCGCACGAGCCGCCGCCGTCTCCGGAACCTCGGTCATGCCGAGGCGAGAGAACAGCGTGAGCTCGCAGACGGTGTTGAGCGCTCGATCGAGGTACGGCAGCTTGCCGACGTACACCCGCAGGTTCTCGGGGTTCAGGAAGTTCAGCGAGAGGACGCTGTCGACGGTCTGGATGTCGGGCAGCACCGAAGCCTCCTTGATGAGGTCCTTCCGGAGAGCGCGGACCTGGGCGACCTTCTCGGACGCCGTCTTCTCGATGTCGCGCATGAACGTCTCGACGGGGCGGACGTCGTGGACACCGATCACGTGCTCGGTGCGCATCGTGTGCGACGCGTGCTTGATGATCTCGTGCGCCTTCAGCGGAGCCATGCCTGCCGCACAGAGCACGAAGACCGCATCGTCGATCGACGCGACCTTCGGGGCCGTCGCCTCCAAGCCGGGCAGCTTGTGGAAGGTGAGGTCGATGATGTCCCCGCCGTGACGCAGAGCGATGAACGGCTGCGCGAAGGCGGACGTCTTGACGGCTTCGAGGTCGTCGACGAGCGGGACGGCCGTCTCCTTGTTCAGCGCGAGGAAGCGCGCCGAAGCAGGCAGCGAGCACTCCTCGTCGCCCGGCATCATGTGCTGGAGGCCGGGCACGAGGCGGACGACGTGCGGCTGGCCGGTGAGGGTGGTGACGTGCACGAGGTCTCCGCCGTCCATCGAGGCTTCACGTCCCTCGATCTTGAACGGCACGGTCGCCTCGATGCCGCTCGGGGTCACGACGTAGAAGAGACCCGAACCCGCCGGCTTGTCCTCGGGGAGCCCCATCGTGGCGTCGGAGATCTTCGCTCCGACGATCGAGCCCTGGACCGCAGCCGTCGCGCCGTTCGTGAACACGGCCATGGGGACACGAGTCCCATCGAAGTCGACGAGCGAGGGGAGAACCCAGCCCATCATCTCCTGGCCGTCGATGTTGCGGACACGATAGACGCCGGGCTTCTCGATGACCTCCCAGCGATCGTTCGTCGTGTCGAGCGGAGCCGTGTCCTTCGCGGGCTCGGAGATCGTGACGGTCCCCTCCGTGTCGACCTTCTTCGTGATGTCGGGGCCGGCGAGCTTGAGCATCTGCCCGCGATCGATGTCGTCGCGGTTGATGCCGAAGATCGAGCGCGACGCCGTCTTCATCCAGTACGTCCCACGGATCTCGTCCCAGCCGAACTGAGCGACTTCGACCGGAGCGTAGCTGGCCGCCTTGTCCATGAGGAGGTCGGCATCCCCTTCCGTGAGGAGGCGGCCGTCGAAGCTGGCCAAGTGCGACATGACCGCGAGGAAGGCCGGGTTCTGCTGAAGCTGCGGCTCCAGCCCCATCGACGAGATCTTCTCGCCGAGCGCATCCAGGTCGAGCTGCGACAGCGTCGGGGCGATGTGGTGGAGCAGCGACTCCTCGACGGCGAGGGAGGCCTGCTTCATGCCCGGGCCGTAGACGTAGCCGACGTTGTCTCCCGAGCCTGCGGAGAAGCCCGAGGTCGGGGAGTTCGAGGCGCGGCCCGGCGGGTAGAACATCGAGTAGAGGCTCTGGTCTCCCGAGTCGTCCGTCATCATGTCGAACGTGTTCGGACGGAACAGCGCCTCACGAAGGCGGATGCCGTTGAGCGGGTACACCTTCTTGTCCTGCGTCATCACGATGTCGAGCGGGCAGAGCTCGGTGTTCTTGATGATGACGGGGATCAGCGCCTTCTTCGACGTCGGCTGCTCGTTGCCGGCCATCGAGAGTGCGGAGTCGGTCTGCCCCGAGATGACGATGACACCCAAGGCGAAGCCCTGTTCGTCATCCTGCCGCAGCATCACGACCTGCGGGTTGTACTCGGAAGCCTCCGGCACCTGGCGGAAGAGCTCTTGGAGGATCTGCGGCCCCCACTTCGCCGCATCTTCGTCGAGCGGGACGGCAGCGACCTTGTCCTGGAAGATGGGGGCGACGTTCGTGAAGAGGTCCATGGTGTGCATCCTAACATCGAAAACGCGTTCAGGAGGAGAGCTGCTTCAGACGAGCTTGAACTTCTGAGCCAAGATCGAAGGAGGCGGAGGGCCCACACCCGCGGCGGTGCCAAGAGTGGTCAGGTACGTCATGAGCTGGTTGCCACAGACTCCAGGCTCGATCGCCGTAGCACCGCCAGCCAGGACGCTGCCATCGAGGATGACCTGGGCGCCCTTCACGCGGGCCTCGGAGCCACCCTCGACCTTCGCCTTGCCGTTGGCCTTCATGCTGAGGTCGCCATCGACCTGGACGTCGTAGTTGCCCTTCACGCGGAGGGAGTAGTTCGAGCCGACCATCTCGGTCTTCGTCCCGTCCATCTTCAAGAGCATGCTGTAGGTGGCGTTCGTGACCTCGCCCGTCTCCGTGTTGATGCCCTGAGCGGCAACCATCACCTCCCAGACCTGTGCATCACCGCCGTCGGGTCCACGCAGCGGGAAGTGACGGACACGGAACGAAGCCTTCGCGTCCTGCGCGTACTCGTTCATGTGGAAGACGTACGAGGACGGGGCATTGCCTCCCGCATCGTTCTCTTGGCGCTCGGTCGTCCAGCGGATGTTCCCGCCGAACGTGTCCATCGTGTAGTTCTCGGCGAAGTCCCGCACGTAGTTGTTGATGGGGATGTAGATGCGTTGAGCGAGCTCGGTCGAGCCGAGCTGAAGGACACCACCACGCCGAAGCAAGATGAAGTTCTCGTCTCGCGTCGTCAGGAAGATGTCCCCGGGCTGCATGTCGAGACGACGTCCGCGGAACGAGACGTCGGTCGTGCTGCCACCTGCGGACGTGCTGTGGGTGGGGGTGCCATCGTCGCTCTCGACGGACGACGGGATGGCGATGAAGCCGAGGATGAACGGCGGGGTTGTGTCGTTGCCTCGGAAGATCTGACAGCGAGCTCCTACCTCGGGGAGAAAGGAGATCCCCTCCCCGTTGTCGTTGTGGAAGTACGGCAGCGCGCACTGAAGGTCCTGGAAGGGCTTCTGCGTGTGACGGGTGACGACGTCCACGGTGAAGTTCGCCTTGTTGACGTTCGTCACCATCGCTTCCTCGATGACGGCGGGGAAGAACTCGGACGTCGAGGGTCCGCTTGCGCTGTAGTGACCGTCGCCCATCAGTACCTGGAGACCCCACGACCGTTGCCGAACTCGGCCCCGTGCGCAAGCCCAGGGATCGGATGCAGGCCGTGGATGTCCGACTTCTCGTTGAGCGCCGCCGCCGTCATGATGTGCTCCTGGAGGCGGTTCGACTGAAGTCGCGCCATCCAGTCGTGCTGCTTCAGCGCCGTCGTGGTCTCCGTGGCCTTCAGCACCGGACGCACCTCGATCGGCTTTTGGTTCTTGAGCACGGTGCGGTTGATCTCCTCGACCACCGGGAACTGCATGTGGTCCCCGCGGAGGATGGTCGGGTGGTCACCGGGGTCCGAGACCTCGACGGTGCTCGTTGCGTTGCGCACCGTGAGCTCGACGTGACGACGAAGGACATCCTCCTTCTCGTAGATCTTGCCGATGCGATCGACCATGTGGTCCTGCGTCGCTTCGAGGCCACGGGTCTTGAGCAGCATGTTGAGGTTCGGGTCTCCCTCGGAGAGCTGCTCGCCACGCTGGAACTTGTAGCCGGCCTTCACGTGCGGAAGGAGGGGCTGACGAGAGTAGAGATCGACCTTGCTCTCTGCGAAGCGGACCTTGTGACCGCCCTGCGGCTGAGCCTCGACACGAGTGACGACGCCTGCACGCGGAGCGATGATGGCGTCGACCGGCGACCGCTTCGCGACACCGAACACGCGCTCGACGGTGCTGAACTCGTCGACGGCTCCACGCTGCGTCGGGACGATGCCCTGGTTGTGGGTCTGCTTCAGCATGAGCTGTGCAGCGCGCTCTCCGATCGCCTGCGCCGCCATGATGCCGACGTTGTCGCCCAAGTCGTAGTTGACGCCGGACGGGTGCTTGCCCATGCAGGTCGAGCACACCCCGTGCGGCATGCGGCACTTCAGGGGCGAGCGAACGAACAGGTTCGTGACGCCAGCCTTCGAGAAGGTCTGCTGGAGGCCGGGGGTGATGACGGTGCCCGCAGGGATCGTCTTGCCTCCGGCGGTGACGGGAGAGGCGAGATAGCGGTCGACGAGGTCGCGGTCGTTGACGCCCAGGCTGATGCCCGAGTGCGTCCCGCAATCCATCGCCGTGATGGGCGAGTCGATGTTGGACTGAATGAGCTCCTTCGTGAGGACGCCCGGGTCTCGAACTGCGTCGACCTTCTGGATCGTGCCCTTTCGTGCTCCAGCCGCCTGGAGGAAGTAGCCGCCAACGTCGACACCCTCGGAGAACGACCGCGTGATCGGAACCTTCGAGGCGTGGCCGAGGTGGTTCTCGACGAGCATCGGGGCGATCACGAGGCCCTGGAACTGCTCCTTCTTCGCCTTGATGCCCGAGGACCGCATGTCCGAGATGTTCGTCGGATGCTTCTTGAAGTGCTCGTCGTAGGTCTCGTGCAGCTTCTTGGTGGCGTCCACCCAGATCTGCGTGCGCTCTGCGTCGGGCTTCCCTTCGGCACGGCTCTTCGCCGCCGCGATGATCTTCGCCCGCTCCACGCGCATCGGCTCCAGGTCCGAAAGACGAACGGTGTGTCCGCTCTCGAAAGCCATCTTGAAGCCGAGCTGGGTGAGGTTGCGGGTGAACGGCTCGAAGATCGCCGGGGCATGCTGTGCGGTCTGCCGAAGCATGTCCGTGACGAACTTCTTCGAGATGGGGGTATCGATGCCGGTGAGGACCTGCGCCTTGTACTGGTCGGGCACGATGTGAGAGATGCGGACACGGCCGAGCGTCGTGCGGTCCTTACCGACCGTGATGACGTCGTCGAGGTTGATCTTGTTGTTGACGAACGCCGCCTCCGCTTCCTTCGCGGAAGCGAACGTCTGGTTGGTCTCCCGCTTCTTCAACGACATGCGGTAGAGAGCGAGCATCGATTCGTTCGTCGGCGTGAACAGGACTTCACCCGTGCTCGCCGAGATGGAACGGTTCGACGGCAAGAGCTTGTAGGCCTCCTGCACCGCGGCATGCTGGATGGGGAGCATGAGCGCGACCGTGTCGCCGTCGATGTCTCCGCCGAGCGGGGGAAGAACGAGAGGACTCACCTTGATGGCTCGCGAGTCCGTGAGCTTCACCTTCTGACCGATGATGCCGTACTGATGGAGCACGGGGTCGCGCTTCATCAGGACCGGGCGCTCCTCGATCTCACGCCGCAGAGCAGCCTCGGCGACAGCGGAGCGCTTCGAGATCTCCTGCTGTGCCTGGATCGGGTTGTAGCCCATCTGCGTGAGGCGATGACCCACCATCGGTCGGAAGAGCTCGAACGCGATCTTCTTCGGTACGCCGATCTCGTCGGCCCCGAGCCCGGGGTCTGCGACGATCGTGGCTCGCGCCGTGTAGTCCTGCTTCTTGCCGATGACCTTGTCCTGGAAGAAGCCGTCCTTCGGCGAGTCGCCGGCGATCGTGTGCAGGATGCCGGGGAGGAAGCGGCCTCGCACCGGGTTGCCTTGGAAGTCGATGTCGAGAGCCTTCTTCCCCTTCGGGGTCGTACCGAAGAGGTTCTGGATCTCCTGGTAGAGATCTCCCTGTGCCTGAAGAAGACGGCGATCGGGGATGCCCTCCTTCTTCGAGGTCTCCAGGGACGAGTTCACCATGCCGAGCCGGCGATAGAGCTGATTCAGCGGATCGATGCGGTCCGTACCTTCCGCGCTCTCCTGGAAGGGGCGGTAGATCGGAGGCAGCACCGGCAGCAGCTTCATCGTGTACGCCTCGGAGGGCGTCTTGCCGTGCTCCTTCAGCGCACGCAGCGACTTGTACGCGAAGACCGCGTTGTTGAGCTCGCTGCTCTTCACCTTCGGGTCGTCGATCATCGACTTGTAGTGCTTCAGCCTCTGCTCGACATTGATCTTGGCGAGTCCGTCACGGATCGCCTCGCCTCCCGTCTTGCCGTTCAGCTTCATCTCACCCGAGACGATCTTCTGGATGTCCTGCTTCTGGATGCCCAGCAGCGACGAGATCGAGTCCGCGAAGATCGGATTCGGCATCGGGGCCGCGAGCTCGATGTAGCCCCAGCGCTGCTTGTCCGGACCGAAGATGTGCGGATCGAAGATGCCTCCGCTCTTGGGCTTCATGTTCTTGGCGGCAACCGTCAGCGAAGGCTCGGTGACCTTGCCGCTCTTGCCACCCGCCCACTTCAGCGTCTCCTCGTCCGTCTGCGGGACGAGGCTGAGCATGCTGCCCTTTTTCTCCAGGTTCAGGCCCGTGGCCTGGAGAAGAGCACCGAACTTGTTGTAGACGTACGGAACCTGCGGAGGAGGGATCATCCGACCGTTCGCAAGAGCTGCCCACAGTGCCTCAGCCTGCGGCCGATCGGACTTGAGGGTCTGCATCTCGCCCAGGTTCTGACGGAGACCAGCAGCGAGTGCGCCGTACACACCGAGAGAGCCCAGGCTCTGAGCGCCACTCTCACCACCGCCACGAGGGACGAGGTTCGTGTCGTACTGGATGTGCGGCATCCCGGTTGACTTGATGTAGGCGCCGCCGTGACGAACGTGCGTCTTCTTGTCGATCTGGTGTTCGAGCTGGAACACGTAGTGCGGGCCGACGGTCACCTCGCCGAGCTTGCGATCGGTCTTGGGGTCGACGAGGAGCTCAGTCTCCTTGAGGCCGTGGTGCTTCAGCTCGTCCTGGATCTTCTTCAGGTAGTCGGTCTGCCCGTCGAAGTTCTTGACGATGTAGGGCTGTCCCGTCTTCTCCGCGATCTTGCCCGCTGCCGTCTCCAGGATCTGCCCCGGGTTCATGCGGCCCGGCACGGAGACCGGGTTGATCAGCATCTCGACGTGCTCGTGCTTGCCGTTCTTCGTGTAGTACGGCATCTCGTTGTCGGGCAGGATCTGCGTGACGATGCCCTTCGCGCTGTGGCGGGTCGAGACCTTCGAGCCAACGATCATCGGCTCCTTCGTCTTGACGTGAACGGTGATGTTCTTGCCCGAGCGAACGACACGCACGACCTCGCCGGTGTGCTCGTGGTCCCACGTCAGAGCCGCGTTCGTGTAGTCGAGGCGGCCCTTCTTGGTGAGCCGGTCGAGCATCTTCGCGTCGATCGTGTCGGGGTTCTTCTCTTCACGAAGAGCGAGAACGAGCGGGTCGCCGGGATGAACCGTGGCTCCCTCCTTCACAACACCATCATCACCGATGTGGTTGTACTGCGTGGGCTGGAAGGCCGTGCCCTTGTGCGCGACGAAGCGGTTCTTGTCGATGACGTGGTCATCCGTCACGTAGAACGACGGCTTCAGGAGATGCTCGGTCCCCATCTTCTTGGCCGCGGACTCGGAGAGCGCGATGCCATCCTCGTGGTTCGCCCCGTTCGCCAAGTACGCGACGCGGACGTTCGTCCCCAGGGCGAGCGTCCCGTTCTTCGTGAAGGAGTGATCGGCAAGTACCTGACCTGTGTGAACTCGGTCGCCCACCTTCACGAGGGGCTTCGAGTTCAACATCGTCTTCTTTTCGTTGAGCGGGTAGTGGTCGTAGATGTGAACGGAGTGTTCATGACCCGCCGGATCTCGCACCACGATCTCGTCCGACAGCACCTTCGTCACGAAGCCCGCCACCGGGGCCTTGTGGGAGAGGAACGTCTCACCAATCCGCTTCTCGAACGAAGCCCCAGGTGCCGCCTGCACCTGCACGAGAGGAGCTTCGCGCCCCGTCAGTGAGAGCGCCTGCGCCATGTGACGCGCCGACATCGTCGTGCGTCCTGCTGCGTCGTTGCCCATGAACGGGACGAGGTTAGTCTCGGTGGAGAACACCTGCGTCGGAGAGATGAGTGCGTACTGCGCTTCCTTCAGCGGACGCTCTTCGATGTCGCCGTGCTGGTTCGAGACACGGACCTTCTCGTTGATGGCGCGCGGAACACCGCCATGCCACGTGATCTGGTCGGGCAGCACCACGATCGACTTCGCTGCTTCCGCGGGTGTGAGCTCCTCGACCTTCCCCGTCTTGAGGTTGTAGAGCTTCGTGTACGGCTTGCGATCACGGACCACGATGCCGGACGTGAGGTGGGTGGTCGTGCCCGGGGAGCCCTCGGGGGTGAAGACGGGGTCGACGAAGCCGAGCTGAGAGGGATCCACGCTCGTGTTCGAGAGCGTGACCTGATGTTCGGACTTGATGCCTCCCGGGCCCATGATCGTCGTCTGGCTACGGTCGGCCAGCATCGACACGGGGTTCGTCTGCTTCGGGGTCGAGGTCAGCCCCGTGATGCCGAAGACGTGGTTGATCGGCTTCTGGATGAGGTCCGGCATCACGATGTCGCGCAGCACCGACTGCGAGCCCGCAGTGAGCGCTTCCTGCGTCGACTTCTTGCCGAGGGACTTCAGGACACGACCGTGGATGTCGTTCTTCGAGGCATGCAGCCGCTCGATGAAGTGGTCCGCCGGCGTCCACAGCTCCTTGAACTCCAGGGAGTCGATGGGATCGGGCCGCGTACGCTCCGCGCTGACGTCGATGAGCTTGCCACTCGCTCGAAGGAGCGCCTCTCCCGAGACCTGATCGAAGCCCTTCCCCAGCGTCGTCTTCGTGACGGCCGGATCCATCTTCGTCTCGCTGAAGTACTTCACGATCGCAGCCGGCAGGTCGGTACCCGTCGGAACGTTCGCATCCTTCATCGCCGTGTAGAACGAGTTGAGGTCCTGCGAGTACCGGGACTTCTTCAAGTTGGCGTCGAAGTTCTTGTCGCCCCAGGCCTTCTTCATCTCGTCGTCGGTGATGCCCGTGGCCTTGAGGACCGAGTAGAGGGGGATCTTGCGGGCCCCCGTCTTCACGAAGAGGTAGCCGCTGCCAGGCTCCATCTGCACATCGAAGGGACGGCCCTTCGCGAGCTGGAACTGCGCCTCGAACTCTCCGGCCTTCTCGGTCGCTTTCACGTAGGCACCCGGACGGAGACGCCACTGGTTCGTGACCGACTTCTCCTGGCCACCGTGGATGAAGGTGTAGTGGCGCGTCAGCTTCGGGATGTCGGCGATCTTCATCCGACGACCGACCAAGGTCTTGCCGGCGCGATCGACCACCTCGACGTCAGCGACGACCGGCGCCGTGTACGACCGACCAGAGAGGCGGGCCTGCATCTGACCCTTGATGTCGTCGGTCCCGAGCGTGGAGTCCGACACCTCCAAGTTCTTCACCCGAACCTCGATCCCCGTCTTCGGGTCCGAGACCGGGAACGTGGCCTGGATCTCCGCGAGGAACCTCGACTTCAGGTCCTCGTACTGACGGTTCGGGTCGGTGTTCAGCACCGGGGAAGTCTACGCGCTGCCCTCGTAGTGGGTCAACGAACCCCGCGGAAATAGCCTCTCCGCAGACCTATCAACATGAAGGAGAGAGCCATGCCCAACAAAGAAGACGAAGACGCCAGGGACACCCTCACGCAGTACGAGGACTTCGTCCAAGAGGCGATCACCGAATCCATTCAGGAGAACGAGACGGATGTGGAGTCTGTTGCTGCTTAGCGTTGCGACCGGCTTCGTTCTCGGCCTTCACGCCTATCTGTCGATGCTCCTCGCGCGAGCACAGGCACAGGCGGCGGTGTCCGCATGAGAAGAAAGCCCACCTACCATCCCAGAGTCATCGTGGAGGCACACGTGAGTGAGAACGACGGCGAGACGCCGCTTTGTGCGATCTGTAGCGAGCACGTCGGTGAACACACCGACGGGATGCTCATGCTCCGAGGCCAGTTCTTCTACGTGAAGAACGAGGGCTACTCGATGTTCGTGCTCGACCCCGACACGAAGCTCCAGTTCATCGAGCTGCCGGACGCCCTCGGGCCCGGGCAGCCGCAGTTCGCGTTGGTGATCAACCCGACGACCCCCGAGCCGATTGTCCCGGCGCACGCCGAGTGCGTAACGGATGAGCTTTCGCTCGATGACGACGATGACGACGATGTGCTCCCACCAGACGACCACCTCGATGAGCTGAGTGCCGAGATGCACGACGCCATGGAGCGCGACTTCGACCGCGAGCTCGAAGAAGCCGAAGTCGAGTGGAACAAAGACGACACCCTGACCTTGAGGTAGACGATGCCGAAGTTCTCAGAAGCCAGACAGGAAGCTCTTCAAGAGCTGACGGTGCAGTACAAGCACCGCTACCTCAGCATCCCGTGCCTGCTTGGAGGCGTCGGCCTCGGCAAGACCGAGATGGCTGCCGAGCTCGCCATCGAGATGGGTGAGAAGGTCATCGAGGACAGCCTCATCTTCGAGGCGATTCCCACAGGGGAAGCCTCCGACCCCACCGACACCGCCGGCATCCCGTGGGTCATCCCTGTGGAAGGGACCAACATCTCCAAGAAGGACTTCCGAGTCCTGTGGGCGCTGAACCGAGCCGCGTTCGATGCCTGCCACCGCCCGACGATGTTGCTCTTCGACGACATCGACAAGGCCACGCCTATCGTCACGAACTCGCTGCTGCACCTCTTCGTGCACCGGCGGTTCAAGGACTTCGCCCTGCACGAGAAGTCGTTGATGATGTGCGCGGGCAACCGCACCACCGATGACATTCATGCCAACGCGATGTCGGAGTCCCTCAAGACGCGTGTCACGGCCATCGAGGTGGAGGCCGACTTCGACGACTTCTCGAAGTGGGCACTGAGCGTCGAGGAGGACAAGCCCTCTCGCATCCACCCTGTGCTTCTCGGGTTCTTGAACCACAAGCCCGAGCTCCTGCACAAGCACGAGGAGAACGTCATCCGCTTCCCTACGCCTCGTGGCTACAGGGAGACCTCGCTGCACATGATGGAGTTCCCCGACCCGAAGACGTGGCTTCGCACGCTGACGCGAAAGATCGGCCAGGGTGCCGCGAACGACTTCTGGGCCTGGTACACCGTCCTCTCGAAGGTGGACGTCGACTACATCCTCGAACACGGGACGTTCAAGGAGCCCATCAAGAGCGACAACCCGAAGACTCCTCTGGAGGTCGTGCAGAAGATGGCGGAGTTCGCTGCCGTCTTCGCAGTCACGGACCGCCTCAACAAGAAGATGTCTCCGAAGTACTCGGGGCTCGAAACCTTCATCGCGTCCCTGGCTCCGGAGCTGCGCGTCGCGTTCCTCCTTCAGATGCGGGATGGGACGAAGCGCGAGTTCAGGAACTTCTACCCGAAAGCGTCAGGCAAGATCATGGGCACCATCATCAAGGACGCCAGCTCTTCGCCGGCGAACGGAACTGGGCCGTGATCCTCAGCGACGCGGACCAGGTGTACAACAACCGGATGACGAAAGCGGCCACGTCGCTCGTCATCCGGTTTCCTTTTTTCGGCTACTTGTTGTTCGGCAGCTCCGTGCGAGTGCAGGCAGACGACTGCGCCACCATGGAGACCGACGGCATCGGCATCTTCTGCGGGAGGAAGTTCGCGGCCACCGAGGACTTCGAGATCTTGATGTTCGGGTTGCTGCACGAGCTCTTGCATGTCTACTTCAACCACCACGGCCGCAGAGAGAACCGCGACCCGAAGCTCTGGAACATCGCTGCCGACATCTTCGTCAACGGGCAGTGCGGTGAACTGCTCGGCTCCCTCGACGTCCGTGGTCAGCTCGTTCGTTGGCCGGTACCGAAGCGCTTCATCCAGTACGTCTTCTGGGCGGACGGGAAGACCGTCGAGGAAATCTACACCGTCCTGAAGAAGGAAGAAGAAGCCAAGGCCGGGTCGACCAAGCAGTACCTCCCCGAGGGCGGTGAGAACGACGAGGTCGGCAACGGGACCGATATGCGTGAGCCACCGTCAGCCCCCGCTGGCGAAGAGGAAGGCGTCGACAGCGGCCCGCAGCAGATGAACAAGGACTTCCAGGAAGCCTTTCGTCAGGATGTCGCTCACGCCAAGACGATGTCGGAGCACAGCCCACTGCACAAGGACCTCTCCCAGATCGTTCGAGAGAGGATGGACAAGGTTCTGCGGCCGACGCTTCCGTGGGGCTCCTTGGTGCGTGGAGGTCTCAGCACGGACTTGGGCTGGGACGAGGCGACGTATGCGCCACCCAAGATGAAGTACTACCCGATCATCCTTCCGCAGACGCGGGTGGTGAAGGAGCGTGTTCTTCTTCTCGGCATCGATGTCAGCACGAGCGTCACGGATGCCCTCATCCGTATCTTCATCACGAACGTGCAAGCTGCGGCGCATCGAGCCACGAAGGTGATCGTCGTCACCTTCGACGCCATTGTTCGAGAGCAGTACACGACTACCCAGCCCCGCCACATCTTCGACCATGTCAAGTTCAAGAGCGGAGCTCACTCATACACGTCGGCCATCGAGCTGTTCGAGATCGCGGCGAAGGAGAAGCCGAGCGCGATCTGCATCCTGACGGATGGCCACATCAAGTTGCCGGACAAGCCGGTCAAGAAGACGACGTTCGTGATCCCCACAGGAGGCCTGAAGCCTCCATGGGGGACGACGTACGTCATGGAGTATCCCTGGTGATGACGATCTACGAGTCCCTCGCCCACGCCCTCATCAACGAGCACGGGCGAGGACTCTTCACTGGCTCGAACTTCAGCAGCCTCACCCATGGCTTCGCCCCGAAGGTGTGGAGGTGGCTGCTCATCGCCTACGGAGAAAAGCTCGAAGAGCTGCCGACCCAGATGGGGCTGCCTCCGATCCCGAAGCGACCGGCCCCCTACAACTTCCCGGCGTACACGATCGGCAAGGTCATGCACCTTGGAATCCCGCTGAAGGAGGCGATGCAGTTCAAGGCCATCCGCGGATACACGGCCAATCACACCCCCATCCAGCTCGCTACGGCGCTGCTGGAGCACGGGACAGCGATCGAGGCTCTGGAGGCCGAGGACATCCTTCAGTTCGAGTTCTTGCGGAAGTTCTACGAAGACCACACCCCGCACAAGTTCATCGACTCCATCACCCTCAACCCGTACGCACCGTCGCGGTACAACCTCAACCCGTATCCGATCGAGTTGTTGTTGGACCACGACCAGAAGCCCATCCCCCTCGACACGCTAGGGAGCGCGATGTGGTTCCCCAAGGAGTACATCAAGAAGCTCCTTCAGCAGACCGAGCCTCCGATGTGGTACTCCCACCTCTGCCGCCTCAACACCTTCTTCGGAGGGAAGTGGACCGACATGGTGGAGTCTGCTTCGTACAAGATGTTGTACGGAGCGAACCCTCCGAAGGAGGTGACCAACGCGGCAAGGTACGTACGGAACCTGTCGTCGGCGCAAGCTCATGCTTATCTCGCCAGGCTCACCGGAGTGCGTGAAGGGCTTCGTGTTGTGCGTCACGATGCCTCAGCGGAGACGATGGCCTCCGGCCTCAAGGCGATCTCGGGGTCGGCGAAGAACGACGAGTACTACAGGCTCATTGGTCGAGCCCTGACGATCGAGGACTTCCGAAAGATGTCGCCGAAGGCAGCACTACGGACCCTCTACTCTGTGAACCATGAGACCGTGAGGGCGGTCATCGAGTCCCACAGCGAAGAGCTCGGGGCACTGTTCTTCACGCTGACGGGCAAGGAGGACCTGCCGATGGTGATGAACTCGATGTCGCCTCACACCAGCCGAACGGACAAGTGGCACCCGGACACCACCGAAGGGAACGTGGCAGCCTTCGAGTCCTTCAACAAGACCCCCAAGGAGTCCTGGGACGCGCAGATGAAGCCGTTGGTCGAGTCCTACATCCGAGCCCGAGACTGGAGAGACACCGCCATCGAGCTCGGGGAGCCCGCCGTCATTTTCCTCGCGCTGATGCTGTGGGCCTCCAAGCCCGAGGACCCTGTGCCGCGTCCAGCGATCGAGAGTGTGCTGCGGTCACACCACAGCATCAGCATCATCGAAGAGCGCTGCAAGGAGATGCCCGAGTTCTACAAGAACACGGAGTCGTATCTGTGAGAGGAGGGGCCGCAAGCCCCTCTTCTTTTACCCGCCAGCTCCGCCGAGGGAGAGACGGCGGGGCGGCTTCTGGCTCGGCAGCGGTCGCATGTCCACGCCACCAGTGTCGGGGGATGCCGACTGACCGACGATGTGCTGCTTCACGAGCTCGGCGAGCTCGGGCTGCGTCTGAGCGAGGTGATCGATCGACTGCGTCTGCATGTCGCGCGGCTGCGCCGAGATCTGATTCGCCAAGCCCGCGGCCACCTGATCGAGCGGAATGCCCGTCGGAGCGGCCGTCAGTCCCGAGCCCATCTCGTCGGAGAACGGGGTCGAAGGTGCGGCCCCCATCCCACCACCGGCAGCTCCAGCCGCTGCACCCGGGTTGTTGGGATCCATGGGCATCGGCATCAGGCCCTTCTGCTGCAACTTCAACTGGGCCTCCGCCATGATCTCCTGCGCCTGCGCCTGGTAGCGCGCCTGCACGACCATCGCCTCGCCCTGGATCTCGGCCTGGATGAGCTGCTGCTTCTTCAGCGCCTCGGCACGGATCTGCGTCTCCTTCACCTGGAGGCTCGACTCGTCCTCGACGTTGAAGTCCATCATCGCGAGCAGCGACGTGTCGCTGATCTTCGACTGCTGGTTCATCGACGCCGCGAGCGCCATGCGCTGAAGGTCGTCCGCCATCTTGAACGGCTTGAAGCGAGCAGTCGGAACGCTCCAGTTCAAGTAGTGGCCGGTGCGACCCATGAACCAGTGGATGAGCCGGTAGTGGTTCTGCACGTTCGACAAGAAGAAGTTCTCGACCATACGCATCGAGACCGACGTTCCTGCGTACGTCCCCTGACCGAAGACGAGGTCGGACGGGAAGCCCATGCCGATCGCGATGAGCTCCGCGATCATGCGGATCTCCTGCATCAGCAGCAGAGCCTTGCCGTTCTCTCCGATGATCTGATGGCCGAGCGGGAACGGCAGGATGCCGTAGTAGCTGGGGTCGACGCGCTGACGAGCGAGCTCGCGCTGGATGTGCCCACGCCAGTCGGCGAGGTTGATCGTGCTGAACGGATCGGCGCCGGCGGTCGCCGGCTGCGGGTACAAGAAGATCTGCGGGACCATGTGCGTGAGCAACACGGTCTCCTGGGACTTCTTCATCAACTGCATGTAGAAGGCGTCCTTCATGACCGGCATGAGGAGCGGAACACCCCAGCCCTGGTCCATGCTGGACAGCGCCGGACGGCGCATGTGGAACACCTCGCGCTTGTCGAAGACGAGGGAGCGCTTCTCCTTGACGGCCTGGAGGAAGAGCTGAGGAGTCGTGGCGATGATGTCCTTGCGACCCATCGCCACGAGGCTGCGGAACTTCGCAGAGAGGTCGAGGGAGTAGTCCATCCTCCCGGTCGCCTCGTTGTGGAAGATCGAGACGTTCTCCGGGTTCCAGCGGACCATGTTGATCTCGCTGGGCTTCGGCTGGTAGTCGTCCGTGGCGTTCGCGAAGTCGCTCTGTCCGCACTTCGGGCACGTCAGGTAGAAGCGATGATCGGTGTACCGCCAGTGCCGGCGGAAGTTGATCGCATCGATGCGGGCGTTGCACGCCGAGCAGATGATCAACTTGCGGAAAGGGAACGAGGGGGAGATCAGCGCGTTGCCGTACACGTAGTAGTCGAGGTTCACCTCGAACTGGTGCATGCGGTAGTTGAGGTCTCCCAGCATCAGGTTCCGCCAACGATCGACGACGCCGCGATCCTTGTGCGTGAAGATGATGTCGGTGATCGGGTACTCGGCCGCCTTCGTGCAGATGGCGTTGATGACGCCGTGCGTGAGGAAGTAGTAACGGCAGAAGCCGAAGAGGTTGCGGACCGTCTGCGGCGTGTACGTCGACGCCTGATCGAAGAACGGGTTCGCGAACGACTGATACTGCCGCCCGAGGATGCTGGTCCGGTTAAAGGAACCGCCGAGAGAAGCTCCGCGGTTCTCCGCCAGCCCCATGGGTCCGCCGAAGAACGTCATGGCACGATCCTACCCGATCCCGCTGTTGCGTTCGCGATCGGCTTCTGACCGATGCGGCCAAGACGACTCGCTGCGAAGTCCGTGATGCCACCGACGACGTTGCCGGCGGCGATGGGGAGACCTCCGAAGAGGAGACCTCCACCGATGTTCGCCGCACCTCGCACAGCCTTCTCCTGCATCGAGGGGCCGCCTGTCGCTCGCTCGTCTCCCTTGGCGAGAGAAGCGGCCGTGATAGCCACCGGAGCTCCAAGACCGAGAGCGACGCTCGTGCGGCCACCAGAGCGGACCTGGTTCCAGATCGCTTTCGAGGCTTCGCGCGGATTCGTAGCCATCGCCTTCACGGCGCCGGGTGCGTTCGTCATCCCGAGCTCACGGAAGCGATCGCCGACTGCACCTTCTGCTGTCAGCCCCTTCACCTGCTCGTGCAGGTCCTTGTGGATGGCCTCGGTGCCCTTCTGCCGGGCGACGTAGTCCTTCATCGACGCCCCTTGCGGGAGGTGCTGAAGGTCGTCTTGAGCTCGCAGGTTCAGCAGACGGGCCTGGCGTGAAGATGTGCCGGAGCCTGCGATGCCGATGCGATCGAGGTACGCCGAATCACCTGCACCGCGACCAGTGAGGCCGTGCACCTGACGTTCCGCGAAGTTCGACAAGCCCTCGCCTGCACGAGCGACCGTCTTCTTCGCGATGTCCATGCCCTGAAGGCGAGGATGCAACAGCATCGTGTCGCGAGCTGCGTGAGCGATGCCTCCTCCGATGCCACCTAGCGTGCCTCCGATGGCTGCTCCTTGAAGAGCGCCTCCGAGGTAGTTGCGCTCTCCTTCGCCCTTCAGCGCCTCACGCCCTGCACCGAGAGCGGCACCGACGCCTGCACCGATACCGGCGGTCGCACCGGGATTCTTGGCGATGAGACGACCGACGCTCGCCAGATTGGGCATGGAGACCTTCAGCATCGTGTGCCTCTTGTACCACGCCGTGGCCCATCCGTGAGGATCAGCCCTTCAGCATGTGGAGCTGTTCGAGGAGCTGAGCCCGCACTTGGTTGCGGTACTCGTTGTGCGTGAGGAGCTTGTAAGCGGCCTCGCCAGCTCCATCCGTCCCGAGACCTTCAACTGCTTGTTCGAGGGGAAGTCGGCGGCGCTCGTTGAAGAGCTTCGAGGTCTGATCGCGCAGAGCCTCGAAGACGCCAGGAAGGTGCTTCAGGTCCTTCGATCCACAGGCGACGCACTTGATGTCGTGGTCGTCCTTGTCCTTCGTTCCGCAGTTGCCACAGAGGATGTGTCGATCGTCGAGCTCCTCCTGGGCGAACTGGATCGGCGGAGGGGCGTACGCGATGCCGCGGTCACGCAGCACGGCAGCCGTGAACTTGTCGATGTCCTCCGCAAACGGGCGCTTGCGGTCCATCATCTTCATGGTGTCGACCCCGGCCATGATGAAGCCGATCTCGGGGCGCTCCATGTACACGAAGCTCGGGGGACGACCGGCGAGGCCCGTCACCACCCAGTGGAACTGCTCCCACTGACGCCACGGAGCCGGACTCATCAGCACGACGCGAGCTGCGAGCATCTTCGTCCAGACCGAGTCCGAGATGAGGATGTTGTCGCGCTTCAGCATGCCGCGTAGAGTTTCGGGCTCCCACGTCGCGAACTCGGTGCCGTACCGATCCACGAGCATGAGGGTGAGGATCATCGGGTGCGCATTCGGATGGCGCCAGATGTTCTTCTCCGTCACCGACGGGAGGGCTTCCTCCGTACCGAGACGAGCAGAGGCGAACTTCGAGATGCCTGGCGGGAGGTCAGCCTGCATCTCGGGAAGCTCCGCGACCACACCCTGAAGGAGTTCCTCCGGGGTGTGGTCCTCGTAGCTGATCTCCGCACGCTTCTCGATGTCCCCGAGCTGCGGGTCAGCGACGGCCGTGGGGTGCGGCCATCGCGACATGCTCATGCGCTCAAGGGACATCTACGATCACGCCGACTTCGGGATGTAGACCAGGACGTACTCGCGCACGCCGTTGATCGGGATCGAGCTGTCGGGGATGTAGCGGCCGTAGGGCCCCGCGTTCGCGATCGACGAGTCGTCGACCACACCCGCCGTGGGAACCGACCAGGCGCTGTTCGCGTCCGCACGGCTCGCCTCGCGGAGAACCGCCACCGCCTCGACGTCGCTGATCGGGTCCATCGCCAGACCGAGCTCGGTCTCCAGCGGAGCGACCGCGCACGTGCCCGTCGTGTTGCCCTGCGCGGGGATCGTGATGCGCTCGACCGTCAGGAAGAACTTGTCGGTGGAGACCGTCGAGCCGCCGCCGTTCGGAACGGCGATGTTCGAGGTGATGGTCTTGCCGCGCACGTCACGACCACGCACGACGATCGTCGTCGAGATCCAGCTCGCGTCGCTGTTGAAGATGAACGAGATGCGGCGTGCATACTTCGCCGGACGGTTGCCCCGACGCGAGCGGTTCCACTTCGTGTTGTCCGTGCCGTCGATGACCTGCGCGACCGTGTTCGAGGTGAGCGACGCGATCGATGCCGTGTCCGCCGCCACGCCGAGCGTGAGCTGCGCCGCCGTGCCGCTGGCCGCCGGGAGGGTGACCTGCGTCACCGTCGCGAAGTAGTTGAGCGTGGTCGTCGTGCCCGCGCCCGCCGCCGTCGTGATGTCCTCGACCAGGGCGTGACCGTCGGCGTCCGTGCCCGTGATCTCGACGACGCCGCCGAGCCAGTTCGCCGGCGTGCCACCACCACCGACGGTGAAGGTGACCTTCTTCGGGGTGTTGATGATCGCCGGGCCCGTGCCGGGAGCGAGAACGCCATCGAAGTCCGTGTTCACGAGCGTGGTCGGCGACGCCGTCGACGCGAACTGGAGCTTGATGCCGTTCGCCAGCACGAGGCCGGTGGACGGGCCGACCCGACGCATGACGTGGGGCGTCGCCTGCTCGATGACGTCGAACGCGTCCGAGACGTCCTTGCGGACCTTGCCGACTTCGCCGGCGACGCCGCTCTGCCCGCGAGTGATGTGCTCGACGCGCGGACCCTTGGTGAATGCCAGACTCATGGTGCTCTCTCCTCGACTCGCTCAGCTCTTGGAATCGTCGGCGGCGAGTCGCGCGATGACGATTTTCTGCGGGTCCGGCATCGAGACGAAGGTCCCGATTGGGTCTTTTTGGAAGTCCTTCCGGAAATCCATTCCGAAAGCTCGATCGAGGCTCTGGTAGCGGTTGGTGGCGAGGTCGGTCAACTGCATGTCGTTGACGTACTCGTTCCCTTCCGACCAGGACCACATCGTCTTGTTCTCCGCGACCTTTCCGAAGACGGCTTGGAAAGGGTCACGGAAGCCAAGGGGTGCATCGTACTTCGTCGCAGCCCCGGTGGCGAGGTCTGCCTCGTGCAGGATCTCGACCATCACGTGAGCGGGCGTGGAAGCACGCTTCTCCAGCAGGACTTCGTAGACGGCCTCGTGGCCGGTCCCCTCGAAGTCGCGGATGCGAGCCATGAGCTCGACGTCGATGTTCACGCCGTACTCGTGCCCGGCGTACTTCGCGACGAAGCCGGTGACGGGGAGCCCGAGCTCCTCCAGGCGGTTCGAGAGGTTGACGGCGAACTCGCGCCGATCGTTGAGCTCGAACTTCTCCCAGTGCTCGTCGAAGTACGCCGAGGCGGTCTTCACGTTCTCGTACGAGTCGATGGGGTAGCGCTGCGTGGTCGGCATCGCGTACTTCGAGACGGCCTTCGCGGTCTTGTCGACCGGCCGGTGAGAAGTGAGATCACCGCCGTGCTCCCACGCCCCCTGCTTCGAGCTCGGGGAACTGGAAGTCCCCTTCGCCGTGTTCCGGGGAGAAGGCAGCGTTGCGATCGAGCCGGACATCGGCATCATCTCGGTGCCGTTCAGGTCCGCACGCTTCTGCATGTCCGAGGACATGCCTGCCTGCGCAGCGCGGAAGCCGTCCATGTTCGACTTGGACTGCGCGTGTGCGTTCTCCATGCGGCTTTTCACGTCGAGAGCCCCGACTGCGGCATCGAGCACGCTCGCTCGCTTCACGAGCTCGTCCGGAGGCTGAAGGTCGTACCACTGGCAGGCCGCGATGAGGTTTCGGGCTGCGGACTTCTGCATCGTCGGCGGGAGGAGGTGACCCTTCTCCAGGAAGTAGACGATCGACGTCGTGACGTGGGAGTCGTCGTGCATCGCGTACTTGCGCACGATGCCATCCCCGTTCGTGGCGACGAGGGCGAAGAGACGATCCGGGAGCAGCGCGAGCTCCGCCGGATCGAGCAGCGTCGAGTCGCCGAGCGCCTCCGGAAGCGCCTGCCCGGCGAGCTTGTCCCGCAGGACCGTAGCCGTCGGATCGTCGTAGATGTCGAGGACCACGTCAGACAGGTGCATGGGGTCAAGAATACGGCGGCAAAGCCGGGGCGGTCAATCCGCTATCAGGAAGATGAAGAAGAAGGAGGTTTATGTCGAACGTAGAAGGTCTGGTTGGCGGTGAAGAAAGCCCGGCGGGCAAGCCGATGAACTGCAATAGCTGGGGCACGTACGAGGCTCCCGGCACTTCCGACACCGCTCCGCTGTGCAGCGGCGGCATCGTCGACGATGTTCTGTGGGCGCCGTGCCCGTCGAAGGAGGAGTGCCGCAAAGCGAAGAACGATCGAGTCCTCAGCGACGCTCGACAGCGTGCTGCGCAGACGACGCATCTCCCCGTCATGCCTGCTCGGTCGAGCTTCAACTTCGTCGGAGGAGCACCTCGCCCGATGACCGGGATGACGGGAGCCGCGACCACTCTGCCTCAGAAGCCGATGGGTGGTCCCGCGACGATCATCACACCCGAGGGGACGAACCCTCATCTCACCACGCCGCGCGTCCTGACGCCGACACGCCCGGGCATGCACTCGCCGACGTTCCTCCCCAAGAAGAACGAGAACTGGCTGCTGCGTCTCGGCAAGAACATGTTCCAGGGTGCGCTGAACGCGTTCGGGTGGCACACCCACGACTTCACGCAGCACGTGGATCTCTTCCCGCACAAGGATGACGAGGACTGATGGAGTTTCTTCTTCGCGACCCCGAGGCCGCGTACCTCGACACGCACCTCTGGCTTCCGAAGAAGTACTGGAGCGACGCCCAACTCAAGGCGGCGCTCCAGTACTTCATCCCCCGGACCGGAGAGCTGATCGAGACGTACGTCGAGATGCCGAGCCACTTCAAGGTGCCTCGCAACTTTTTGTCCTGGGGTGCGTTCGCCAAGCTCCCCTACAAGGTGTACGACGCCCGCTTCACCAACTTCCCGAAGGTCGAGTTCAAGAGCAGCGTCGTGCTCGACTCCCAGGACCCGACGCAGACCTTCCAGCACGAGGCTGCGGAGGCGCTCTTCCAGACCTACGATGGCATCCTCACGCTTCGGTGTGGGGCTGGCAAGACAGTCGTCGCACTTCATGTTGCGGCTGCCTTCGGTCACCCCATCCTCGTCATCGTTCAGGACAAGGGGCTCGCCAAGCAGTGGGTCGAGGAGATCGAGCAGTTCCTCGGCATCCCCGAGAAGGAGATCGGACGCATCGGTGGCGACCGCTCCCCATTCACGTGGAAGAACACGAAGATCACGATTGCGATCGTGAACACCCTCGCCCTGCGTGTGCAGGACGGGACTCTGCCTCCGGAGATGACGCGCTACTTCGGCACCATCATCTGCGACGAGGCTCATCTGATGGCCGCCCCCTTCTTCAACTTGGCGGTGCCTCCCTTCCATGGGCGGCGCATCGGTCTGAGTGCGACGCCGACTCGCGAAGACGGCTTCGATTCCTTGCTCAGCTACACGTTCGGCAACGTCGTGTACCGCTACCTGAAGCCGGCGCTCATGCCGTTCGTGTACTTCAGGAAGCTGCCGACGACGCTCGATCTCTCTGACGAGGACATCGTGCAGAAGACGCACGACTCAACGAGAGCTCTGCACTTCGGGAGGCTGTACGACTACTTCTCGACGATCGATGCGCGTGTCGAGAAGATCGCACAGGACGTGAAGGCGGCACTGAAGGAGGGTCGACAGATCCTCATCCTCACGCACAGCCGAGCGATGTGCGATGCGCTTCACGCGAAACTCCCCACGGCTGGCGTGTGTCATGGAGGGGTCGGGGAAAAGGAACGCCTTCGCCGTATCAAGACAATGAATCCTGTGATTGCGATCATGCGCCTCGGAAAGCAGGCGTTGAACAAGCCGAGCCTCGACACGCTCTACGTCGTCGAGCCGTTTCGGAAGACCGCGATCCTCCAGCAGACGATGGGTCGCATCTTGCGGATCTACACTGGCAAGAAAGAACCTGTCGTGGTCTTCTACGAGGACTCGCTCATCGAGCCGATGTTCAAGTTGTGTCGGGCCATCCGTCGCAGCTTGAGTAACTGGCCCGCGCACAAAGGCGGGCGCATCCGTTTCAAGGACAAGTGAACATGAACAACGAAGAGTATCCCTCCGTCACGCTCGCCTATCCCGGCGCCGAAGACGTCAAGCTCTCCTTCGACCCGCTCGATCGGGACAGTAGCTGGGCGAAGCACATTCTCTTTCTCCCCTGGACGACGCCTTCGCGCATGCTCGGGTTCATCCATCCCGAGGCCGAGAAGGACATCGGCGTCAAGCCGTTCACGCTCTTCGGCACGTTCATCTACATGGGCTCCGTCGGCTTCGAGAAGGCGGACGCCGCAGGCCAGACGCGTGTCATGCAAGGCCCGAAGCTCGTCCTGCCCTACGACATGATCACCCCGCTCGACATCCACATCGGAG